>LQAE01000001.1_pt1 | contig 248532 bp, 242 predicted proteins | sample 1535771 | NCBI WGS metagenome assembly LQAE01 (sample SAMN04331582, study PRJNA305678) | bioreactor metagenome | isolation source: bioreactor_1 inoculated with Wadden Sea sediment 1st replicate of a... | place: Germany:Bremen
GCGGATTCGGACTTTTCAGGAAGCTGAGTATGGCTGCAAAGTGTTTTCATCGGTTATCGAAGTCTTGGCAGAGGAGATAAGGGGGGAGCCAAGCTGCAAGAATTATGACAGGCGTGGCATTTGCGTCTTTTTGCAAATGACATGACTGGCGTAATTCTTGCGCGCAGGCTGGCTCCCCCCCGTTCTCCGGTAAAGGTATCCTCATCGGTTCTTGAAAACCTCTATTATAAGGGCGTTTCGAGTTTTGCTCATCGCTTAAAACTGCGATGTCTGCCGCTAGGCTTAATGTAACCACAAAAATCTGCGGCGTAGTCCGTAGCATTTTTTTATTGTTGTATTTTTTTTACTCAGAAAATATTTGATTAATTTTATCTTCTAACAGATCAATCTTCTTTGTCTCACACTCCCAGATAACATATACCTGCCATCCCATTTGAGATAATTCTTTCCGAACTATCTTATCCCGCTTAATGTTTTGATTGAATTTGTTCTGCCAGAAACGGACTCTGCTTTTGGGTTGTAGGCAAGTCTACAACCTTCATGGCGATGCCAGTAGCAGCCATGAACAAGAATTATTTTTTTAAAACGCGGCAAAACGATATCCGGTTTTCCAGGAAGATCTTTTCTGTGTAACCTGAAACGGTATCCCTTGTGGTGCAATAAGGATCGAACAATTAATTCGGGTTTTGTATCACGATTCATGATCCGTGACATATTCCAGCTTCTATGTTCACTGGAAATAGTATCCATATTAAATTTCCGAAACTGACTTTTTGATTAAATCATAAACTATCTCAGCTATCTGTCTTGCCAGCAGGGGCGGGACAGCATTCCCGACCTGTATGTACTGCTGTGTTCTGCTCCCCTCAAAAAAATAATTATCAGGAAATGTTTGCAGTCTTGCAGCTTCTCTTACAGTTAAACTTCGGCATTGTGTAGGATCATAATGGATAAAGTAATGACCGTCTTTCGAAATATGACTGGTCACTGTCACAGAAGGTTTGCCTGCAACCTGTACCCGGAATCGATCATTAAAATGACCGCTTCTGGCATTTTTGTGGGCAGGTATTAATTCATCCGGGAATTCTGCAATTAGAGGGGATCTGCCATATTTTTCAGTATATGAAGCGGCATAAAGATACCGGTGGAGATCTGACACCATATGTGAACGGCTGGTGTGGTTGAATACGCCTTTAAGTTTTTTGTCCAGAAACCAGGATGAAAGTTTTTTATCTGAGAAGTCGTCTATAGAAGCTGAGCAAAACTCGTTACCCTGTGCTTGTATGCTTTCTGAGATTCGTTCCAGATTTTTTTTGATTTCATTTATTAACTTTTTTTGAGGGGCATTTTTAAACCATTTCAGGTCAGTTATCCTGGCGACCTTTTTCACCCATTGATCATAGGTATTATTCTCTTTTTTCTCCTTTGACAAGCCGCTTCTGAGCTTTGGCAGATTATTGAGTACCTCTTTTACAGTAACCTGTCTCTTCTTTTTCAGCGTTGATGGAATGGCTGTTGAAAAACCATTTTTGATTCCCATTACTATAACTCTATGGCGGGCCTGAGGGACGCCAAAATTCTCAGTTTCAACTATAAAATCGGCCGGTTCTGTCGAATTCGAAGTGTTTTGTACAAGAGGAAAAATCTGATACCCAAGTGATGAAATTTTTCCGATTCCCCTAATTGCTTTTCGAGGACGCTTAAGGTCATCCAGAATTTTTTCAAAAAGAGATTTTCCGTTTAATTTTGCAGACAACATCCCCTTAACGTTTTCCATTATAAAAAAGTCAGGTTTATGTCGGGCGATTAATCTTAAATACTGACGGTACAGGTAACTTCGTTTGTCTTTTTCAGCGGTGTAACCTGAGATCCCTTTGTTTCTGGACCTTCCAATTACAGAGTATGCCTGACATGGTGGGCCGCCGATCATACCCCAGCAATTCACATTTGAGGAATCTATGATCTCTTTAATTCTGATATCGAGTTTTTTATTAAATTTCCTTTTATTTCCAAGCTCTGCATGCCAGGCTTCCTGTCGGGCAAGGCGGGCTTCTTTTGGATATTTTTCAAAGAGTGCTGCCCGTAATTTTTTGTGGGCACTTGGGCTGCTTGTCAAAGATTTTTTTCGAATGTAATCATAATAATCATCAGGGATTTTCCCTTTTGGAAATTTTCTGAAAAAACTCCTTAATTCCAGAGTACTGTGGGCGTAAATATCTTTTTCAACTGATAACGCGATTTCAAAAGGTTGGTTTCCGTTCTGGTCGGTGTACGAGGAGAATCCCTCTCCCAGGCCACCAGGCCCGGCAAAAACGTCAATTACAGGGATCATGCCGAAAAACCATCCTCCAGAGCTTTTTTTTCAATGCCCACTAACAGCAAGGATTGTTTTTCACTTGGAATCTTCATTGGGATCTGGCTTGCATTTTGAAGGAGACCAGTTTCTTTCGGAGAAAAAATTCTGTTGGATTCTGACCAGGAGATTATCTGCTTCCAGAATGTAGCTCCTTTTTCCAGTACAAATTTCTGGGCCTCAATACCATTGTCTATTTTTTGAACGGTTCGGGCATCAGCATCTTTGTACTTTCTTTCTTTTCTGGTAATAAATTCTTCTTGAACCTTTTCGGGAATATCTAATGATATTTCCTGAGCATTAATCCAGCACGCCTCTTTTTTGCACCACTCGGTTACATTCGTTATACCCGCCGGTGTTTCCTGAATAACCGAATTGACAGCTTCAGCAACTGTTATCAGAAACTCTTCCATTACTTCGGTAAGGCTCTGCCTTTGCCAGATATTTTCCAGATCAAGAAACATTCCGGTGTTATTAATCATTTGAGAAAATTTGGCAACAGTATATGTCACAATATTCGCTTTATATCCACCATACCAGGGTTGCCTCATGATAAACCGGTCAATTGTACGAAAAAGAATTGCTTTTGCAATCAATCGTTTAAAAAACAACTCATTGTATTCGTGTTCATATTTTTCCCACCTCTTGGAAACAGCTTCAGCAAATTTCACAAAATTTTTCTGAGCACCGAGACTTACTATGTGGGGTTTCATGTCCCATGATCCTTGGAATTTTGCCAGATCTGTCTTTATGAACATTTGTTTTCTTGGATTAACAGCAAGAAACTCTTTCTTTCTGGAAGGTGTAAGATTCGTTTGTGCATTGGCATATTGCCCCCTTACACGTTCATAATACCAGTGAGTTTCCCGTAAACTGCCTTCGGAAGATGGTGCCCAGAGGCGACGTGATATTTCTTCTACTCTCAGGTGAAAAGGATGATTCGAGAAAAAATCTGCAGCACTGACCTTGTTTTGTGTGTTAGCATATTCAGATATTTTGGGGACAATGTGTTCTGTCTCTTCCGGGGGGATCACTGTAAGCTTTGCCTGTACATGAACTGCTGTGAGATCAGCCTTGTTTTTTCTGTGAGTATTAAAAAGTGACGCTGTTGTTTGACCACCATTAACAATTTGAAAGTTTTTTATAGCCTTGATACTTACCTGACCGTTTAATTCTGTTGTTGATACCTCTTCTGCTGTGGCTGTAATTCCATTATTGTATGCAAAAAACATTTCAGGGCTGTTTTGAATCGTATTTCGCATTCCTTTATTTACTTTTCCTCGAAATTGAAGGAATGTTCTTACATTCTGCTCTAACAAGCGCTCACCATATTTATCATAAAGCTCGGCAACCAGCGAACCAGGAAGAGCCAGAAGATAAGATTTGTAGGCTCCATTATTGCTGGAGGCTGGCAGACATGGAAGGTTGCGCTTCAACAAGGAACTGAAATCCACAACAATATCCTCACGAGACTTACCGGACTCTTCAATGCGCTGGATACGACCCAGATCCCATATATCAAATGAACAGGGGTATCCCTTAACATCATATTCAGGAAGTATATCATTGACACTTTTGCTTAGAAGGGCATTGGAAAGTAATATAAAACGTATTCTCCTGAGCTTTTTACTGGAACAGAAAACATTAATATCTCTGGCAAGACCGAAACCAGGATCGCTTTCATCCAGGGATTTATAAAATGAGCTGTCGAGACCTTTTGCAAAAAATTTCACGGCACGCTTAAACACTTTAGTCATAATAGTTTTAGTCAAGGACACGGGCTCGTTGTAAAAATCAGTAACTATGAGAGTCAGCATATCGGATTCATCTGAATAGTGATAAGCATCGACTCTTATCCCCAGAGTTTTCTTTTTGTAGCTGGCAGCAGTGTAATTTTCAAGCACAGCCTGCTCAACGAGAAAATCGCAGACCCTTTCAGTGAAAACCACTTCTGAGAAGTCACTTTCGGCTGCAGAACGGGCATAAATATCCTGCATAAAATCCTTAAAAAAAACTTCGTAGCTCATAATAGCTCCATCCATTCAGGTACTGCTGAAAATGGTTCGCAGTCATGCAGATTGATATTGTAGGCAACTCTTTCAATTCCGGTGATGAGATTTTCAGAACAGATCCTTGGGAAATTATTTTTTACTGAAAACATCTTCTCTGAGACATGAATATAGTTAAAATGCTCATATTCTTCGGACTCAATATATCCTGTCTGGTAAAGCAGATCATTAAATCGTTCCAGATCTGATGGTGACTCTGATTCCAGCTGACTTCTGATTACACTGATAAGTGATGGAAGACTAACGGCAAGAGTAGTAGCTTCATCAGATTTGCCAAGTGTAATGACGTAAAGAAACATCTCGGATAATTGCGTGCACAGCTGATCAGCAGATGAAATACGAACTGCTGGTGTCGTTGTTCCCAGCTGGCATTTGACCTCAACAGCACAATCGTGGATGTTAAAATCCTGTGGGGAATCTTCAGGACCCTGCCAGAACTGAATGGCTGCGCCTGCACCGAAAGCCGGGATCAGATGTCCGTTGATAAAAAGCAGTTCTCCAATCAATCCTTTAATTTCCTTTTCAGGCAATAGTCCTGAGCGGGCTCTCTGCAGGAAATGCTGCCAGCGTTTAAGCCTCCTCAAAATAATCAAAGTTGCGTCTGTTTTCACTTCGAGCGATTTTGTTGATGCTACAAGATCATTGCATAGTGAAAGGAATATCTGCCATTCTTTGTTTTCTTTAAGAACCAGGAGGAGCATATAGTTATCTGAAGCAGACTGCTCCGGACCCTGCAGATGAATATCAATACCATTCAGTTCAGGAAATTTTTCCGGGATATGGTCTGAACCGGAAAATTCATATATGAATAAAAATCGACCATAAATATCCCTTGCCCTCAGTAATCTCAAAGGGTGCTCAGAATCTATGACCCTGTATAGTATATCCTGTGAAGGAATTTTTATCTCTTCCCATGGATTATTCAAGTGAGTTCTCCTCTTCATCAAGAAGATCAGCATAATTATTACGCCACCAGACAGTATTAACCACGTACTCAACAAGCCGTTCAGGCCTTCTTACGGTGCTTTCACCCGGAAAGCTTATACCGAATGCAAAAACCCCTCTTTTATTTATGGAAACCCCATCAAGAGAACAATCCAGTAAATGCAACAGCAGTAAAGGTCGTTTTCTTAATTTCCTGCATTCTGCAGATTTTATTCTTGATTTTGTTCCGAATTGATCTAAAAGTTGTTCCATGATTTTGTTATTTAAACCCGCCTGCTCATCTGGATCTGATCCAATTCGACGATTTTTTTGAGCGATTCCATTTCCTCTTTCCGGGTTTACATTCCTGAACTGCGGTTTTACAGAAAGACCCGAAATGGTCTGTTCATCGATGGTCGATTTTGACCCTGGTTTATTCAACAGTACGACGTCCCAGCTTTTTATATTGTCCTGCTCATAGAGTAATTTCAAGTAGTCGATTAGAGGCCGATTTTCAGTGTTTTGTGATGCAGGATGATTTATAAAATCATCAAGAAACTTTTTAATATGATCAACAGACACCTTCAGGAAGAGATGACTGGCATTAAATTCCTTATAAACACCTTCCGCTTTTGCAGAGTCAAGTAACGTTCGAATCACATTTCTGTTCTTTTCCAATACATCATTTGATTTGATCAAGACCGCTGTTTCGACAAGCCTTCCATAAAGATTAATTTGACGCAATACTTGCTTTGCAGTTCTCATCTTATTTCTTGCAGTAACAATAAGACTTTCAGGATGGTTTCGTACACACAACCCGAAATCTCTGGGTGTCATTTTTGCTTTTTCCATTCGACTGAATTCTTCTCTCAGTTCGTCTGTAACTCTTGAAATATGGGCATACCAGGAATTAGCTTCCGCAGTCATGTAGACACGGCAGATATCATCGAAGTTGGTACGGTAACCAAACCACCGCCCCATCTGCATCAACGTATCATACATGATAGAATTCCTCAGAAAATAGCTGACTGTTAAACCTTCCAGGGTCAATCCACGTGACAGGCTCAAACCACCTATTGCAATTACACTTCGCCCGTTAGGATAATCATGTTTGTTGTAATCCAGAGGTTCTGAATTTTTTGACCCGTTTACTTCAATAACACGAATCGGTGAAACAGCTGTACGGAGTTCAACTTGAATATCTCTCCAGATAAATTCTGTTCCGCTGAATTCTTTGTCCCACGTTTTTTTCAGAGAGCGGATACTTGAACTGGATAAAGCCTTTTCTTCCGGAAGTGCATAGTGGTTTTTAACCGCATCTCTCAGCTCTGTAAGATATTCATGTATCTGCCATTTTACATTTGATTGAATATCGGTAAACCGGCTGATGTTTATTAACATGGAGTTATGGCTGTTCTCCTGACCACGCAAATTTCTAATCACCTTTACAAGAATAAATGTACGGACGGCCTCATGAAGACTTTCAGGAAGAAAAGGAGGGAACTCATCTTTTTTATGATTCAGGGGGATAGCATCCTCATAATCATTAACTTCTCTGACTATATCCAGGTCCCCATCTTCTTCAAAAATACGGCTCGCCCCAACATAATTTGATGGTGTATCCAGACTGATAATAAAATCCCTGGGGAACAGATCGTCCTTAAGCATATCATCATCATTTTCCGGGTCGATGAAAATATTTGCAAACGGGGTTGCCGTGTATCCAAGGTAAGAGCTTTGCTCAAACAAACTCAACAACTCTCGAATTCGACTGTTTGTAGCAGTGGGGTCTAAATCTTCCCGATTAGTATTAACAGATGCATGGTCAGCTTCATCATCAATCAGAAGCATGGGAAATCTGTTCAATTCGGAGTTGTTGCTTTTGAGCCAGTCTATGAGATTCTTCAAGATAGAGACATTTTTTTTAAGCACAAAAATAACGGGTTCGTTAAACTGGCTGATCTGTGCTCTGAGTTGTGTCGCAATTTTTCTATCAAAATCCTGTGAATTGGTTGTAAGAGGTACAGGAGAGTGCCAGTTTGATGGATCATAAAAGTTCCCGACACCTGTTAATTTTTCTTCAAGTGTTGTGGCTTCGAGCTGCTGAGAGCTATCAAAACCAACAAAGCCCTCATCAATGCGTTCCTGTGTCTGGTTTCTAAGTGCATTTAATAATCCAGCCATCACAATAATAACCTTGTATCCGGCATCTGCCGCTTTACAGATAACACCAAGGTAATTTGCTGTTTTCCCTGACTGAACATGCCCGACACATAGTCCCTTTCTTTTCCAGCTTCCTTTTTTCAGAGGATTTTCTAAATGATCAAGTATCTTATTTGTGTCTATATCCAGAACGTTGATTACTTCACGATTGAATTTTTTATCTGGAAGAAGTCGTTTATATCGTTCCCAGTAATACCATTCAATGTCTTTTCGTGCCTCATCCAGCCATGGTGTATAGCCTTCCGCAGAAAGCAGATTACCAACCCCCATACTTATATCAAAACGAGCCTCAAGTCTTTTTGTTATCTGGAGAATACCATTTTCTGTAACAATATCTTGATTGTGCTGGCTGGCAACTACCGTCCTGACAAAATTAATAATGGTATCTCGATCCTTATTTCCTCCATCAAGTAAAATAGCAACACCATCTTCAATTTTTTCAAGAATTTCAGCTGAATCTTGAGACTTCATATTTGTATTACTCATTTAATAATCCTTTTGTTTTTAAGAGCTGTTCAACCTTTTCAGGGTAGCTTGAAAAAGGATCGATTGACAATATTCGACCAGCAATTTCTGTTTCTGGAATGTCGCTATTGATCATTTGAACGATAAAAATGTCGAGGAGTGCAGAGACCTGTTCTTCATTAAATTCTGGCTTGCAGAGGTTTTCAGGTTTTTTTGCAACGTCACTGTAAAATAACTCTGTGGGAAAACTGCTTTCGATCATGAAAACTAAATCTTTGAATGAACGTTGCTTTTCATCTGGCAGGTCATTTTTAAATTGTATAATCAAAGGGTGTTCTTTATTGATTTCATATAATATCTTTCCCTCTGCAGCAGTCCTTGTCCATCCGGGTACTTTCACACTGGAGGCAAGTTTTTTCCCCTTCTGCCGGTATACTTTTTTTCCGGATGCTGCGATTCGATCTATAATCAACTTCAGTTCGTTTCTTATTGCTTCAGGCGGCGATGCATGTGATTTTTTTTACATCGATTTTCCAGAGATGATCCAGGGAATTTGGAATATCAATCTGAACACGTATCAGTTTTGTCAGTTCTTCTTTTTTAATGAGACGAAACCAGGTGCCTTTAATAATAAGCCTGCGATTCCTGTAAACATAGAAACCCTGATTCTGAAGATACCCCCCTGAACAGGCGAATTTTTGATATTCATCTCGGGAGGTCTTATTGTAATGCGGTAGAACATACGGTTGAACCTTAACGGCTTGTTCGTCAACATGTATAAACTGTTCTGGAAGCTCCTGGGTTGCAGGGTGGGTTGGATTAAACGGATTGAATGCGCTCAAGCGATCATTATTCAGAAATATATTGATTTTTTTCCCTTCTGGACGGGGAGAAAGGAAACGGTGAAAAACCAGCTCAAGATGGACTCTTGTATGCTCAACAAGCGAGTTTAATTTCTTTTCCAATCCGTCATAACGATCCAGCTTTCTTAACAATACAATAGTTCCAGTTTGATTCATCAAAGGAAGTATATCCTCTATACATTTATCCGCCTGAATTTCAGAATTTTCAAAAATCTTCAATCTCCATCCACTATCAGGATTCTCTTCTATCTGATCAAGATCCCACTCTCTGCAAGACAGTATCCCATCTTTCCTGCTGATAAGTGTTAACTGTCTGCATTGGGAAAAAGACGCTGTTTTAAGACCGAGACCAAACCGCCCAAGATCTTCATCGTTTCTGTCCTCCAGGGGATTTCTGCTCCCGAGTCTCATGGCATCCGTCAACTCAGCAGGAGACATACCATAACCGTCATCTACAATAGCAATCCAGGGGTTTTCATTATTCCATGCAAAATTGACATGGATATTTTTCGCTTTCGCTGTAATGGAATTGTCTATCACATCAGCGATGGCAGATTCCATAGAGTAGCCAATATCGCGAAGTGATTGAACGAGCGCAGAAGGGGATGGTTGAACATTTAAATAGTCAGGCATTATTTCGTTTAACTATCACTCCTTGTTTGATTTTTTCTTATTGCGACGGATGCGGCCATCATAGATTCTAAGCTATACCGCCTATAAAATTTATTAAATGCCATATAAAAAATAAAACTGACATTGCCGTTGATTGCTAATAAAATAGTCGCTAATTTATTGTCGATATTTCCTACGAAATAATGAATCAGAAATAACCAAAAAAAGAGAACAAAAATAATTGTAAGCGTCATAGTAAACCCAAAAAGAGCTACATAATTTTGCATTTTAACATTATGATTTTCAGCATTTTCCAAGGCATAATGATAACAAAACCTGAAAAAGGATTGTTCTTTAAAGAATCTACTATGCCCAAGCCCTTCAATATCGTTTATATCTCTATAAATTTTAGTTATGCTTTCTTTTATTATTTTAATTGACAAATCTCCGGCAGACTTGACATAAAGGCCTCGCCAGTCAAAGATGTATCCGAAAATAATATCCATGAATGTTACAGGTAAAATAAGGGCTGCAATTAAAATTCTTCCAGCTATTCGTCTTTTTTTATTTATTGGTGGGTTAAAGTAGCCATCTGGATCTATTCCTAAAAGATATTTAGAAGGATAGCCATATGCCCAGTTTGCGTATTTTTCAATCGTTACCGAAGAAAGAAAACTCAACATGTGTCCCAAAATGTATGAAATTAAAATAAATGGGATATAAAAATCTTTTTTGAATAGAGTTAATGTTTCAGATGCTGCTAAAATTATAGATTGATGATTGCTCGAATGGAAACAAGCAAAAATGACAAAATATAAAGTTATTGCGCCTGGTATGAAATACCCTAAAAAATCATAAAATGAAAAAGGGCTTAGTCGTTTGGGCATACAAAATCCTTTGAAATAAGTTTAGAGTATTTAGTTAAGTGTTTTCCACATCATCAAAAACATTAACACTATAAGTTAAGCTGCAGCCACACAGCCAAAAAAATGACCATAAGGTCAGCTTCAACTTATTTGTTGGTCGAACCCGATTTATCGGGTGAGCCTCCACGATGTTTGTCCCTTGGGTAATAGTACGAAGACTCCTTCTGTCTGCCCGTTAGGGCTTCGTCCAAGCTCATGTGTGGATCAGCATATCGTTCATGGAAAAATTATCTAACTGTATATTATGCTAAAATGAAAGAAGTGCAGAACCGAATATCACCTTTATATCTGACCCCTTCCCATTTTGAAAAAGTACAAAGAAACCAGATCTGCATTTTTTCCATTGTCAAATCTTAACCATCTTGCCATTATACTCAATTCCGGCAAAACTCGACCATTCTTGCCCCTATCATTGATTCTCACAAATCTCAAAAGTATTAATGGTATCTGCAAAAGCACTTAAACCGGTATATCAAAAGGGTGGATATTGCAAGAATTTTTGTAACTATTCAGCTCATGTATAAGAAACTTTCCTTGTTTTGACAACTACAGAATCACTTATTCATAAAATCCGGCAGTCTGCCTTCGAATAAAAGACGTAACGTTTTGGTTGATCTCACTCCATATTTTTTACATGTGGACAGATAGCTGCGAATCCGGCAAAAAATTGCAGCTCCTTCCACCGAACGAAAGCAGCCTGATATTTTTTGCTGGACCTTTGTCATCCTGATGGGCATTATACAGGGCATGCCGGCAGTCGAGTTAAAATATGGTTTCCAGTGATCATGGCACAGGCCGGATTCGATCAACCTGGATTTCACCATCGATTCAAAGGCTTCCAGTTTGTGATAGGCATCATAGTTAAAATTGAAAACCGTCCCGGCACTGATCGGAATTTTACCTGATCCTGAAAGTCTTCTTTCATTCGCTTATAAGGCACCAGTTGATATTGGGACATATACACGGAATGCACCTTATTTTCTTTTTCCGGTTGGGATCAAAGGAAGGAGGCTTGCTGCTGTTTCGACTATTAAGGCCCAGTTGATTGATCAAAATTGTGATCAGCGTGAGCAACAGCTCTATGGTGCTTTTCAAAGCCGGGGACTCACCAGTGTTTGACATTTACAGGAAAATATGAAAGCCCCTCCAAAAGTGAACTGCCCAAATTCACAAAGGGAAGGCTTTCATGAACAACGATTCGAGTTTATCCCATAGCCGGTGAGAATGCAAATATCATGTGGTATGGATTCCAAAATACCGCAGAAAGACATTGTATGGTGAAGTTAGAAGGTATCTCGGACAAGTTTTCAAGGATTTGGCCCGGAGCAGGGAACGTGTGATTATTGAAGGGCATATGATGCCAGACCATGTGCACATGCTCATATCGATACCGCCAAAATATTCAGTGGCCCAAAAATAACCGCTTTGAGCGGTTCACCAAGACAAGCCTACGGCTTTGCCGGAGGTACTTGACTACATCGGAGATATAAAAATAGGACTCAAGAATCATTCAGAAGACTATACCGAGGTGATAGAAAAAAACTTTTGGCCACTTACACGACCGAAAATTTATTTCTGATGCTTACATGAAAGATCGGGGAAATAAAAAAGACTTTCAACCGAAACGCTGAAAGCCTTGATATTGCTGGTGCCGGAGGCGAGACTCGAACTCGCAAGAGCATGAAGCCCGGAGGATTTTGAGTCCTCTGCGTCTACCAATTCCACCACTCCGGCACAAGAATTTCCTTATTAATGAAAAATCACTGATTTGTCAATGAATTTTGTAGGAACACCGTTAATCGAGTCCTATTCTTTCATTTGAATCTCCAATCACCTGGTGAAGGATTTCAGTGGGAACCTCGCCGTGCCTCAATATCCGGAAGGGGGTACGGGTGATGTCCAGAACGGTGGAGCCGGTGCCGCCTTTGAGGGGGCCGGCATCCAGCACCAGGTCCACAGCCCGGATCAGTTCATGGGGCAGGTCCGGGATGCGGCTGCAGCCGGGGGCGCTGGACAAATTGGCGCTGGTGCCGGTGATGGGGCCTCCGGCTGCCCTGACCAGGGCCCGGGCCACGGGATGAGACGGGATCCGGACTCCGATTCTGCCGGTGCCGGCGGTGAGCAGACTGCTGACACCCGGGGCGGCTTTGAACACCAGGGTCAGTCCCCCGGGCCATACCGCCCGTATCAGCTTTTGGGCCGCATCCGGAATATCTGTCACCAGGGTTTCCAGATCGGCAGGGCGGCCAACCAGGATCAGGAGGGGATTGGTATCAGGCCGGTGTTTGATCTGAAAAATTTTCTGGATGGCTGCCGGATCCCGGGCATCTGCGCCCAGACCATACAGGCACCGGGTGGGAAAGACCACCACCCCCTGATTCCGGATGGCTGCCGCAGCCTGGCAGATGGGATCCGATGCCGGGCGATCCGGGTCGATCCGGATCACCCGCGATGGATTTTTCAGCCGGATTTCAAGCGCCGGCGGGGGTGTATCAGGCAAAGGATGCTGCCTTTTTCTGCACTTTGGCAGCCATGTTCTCTTTGAACGCGGCCAGTTTTTCCGCCACAGCCGGATCGGACAGCCCGAGGATCTGGGCTGCGAAGATGCCAGCATTGTGGGCCCCGGACTTGCCGATGGCCATGGTGGACACGGGAATGCCGGGCGGCATCTGAACGGTGGCCAACAGCGCATCCAGTCCCTGAAGGGCAGAAGAATCAATGGGTACCCCCAGCACGGGCAGTGTGGTGTGGGCCGCTATCACGCCGGCCAGATGGGCGGCATGGCCGGCCCCGCAAATCAGTACCTGAACTCCGTCTTCTTTGGCTCGGGATGCCAGCCGAGCCGCTTGGTCCGGGGTTCGGTGGGCTGATGCCACGGTCACGTAATAGGGAATGTCAAACTGCTTTAAAATGGACAGGGCTTTTTCCATGACATTGAAATCGGAATCCGATCCCATGATCACCCCGACTTTGGGGGGAACGGCCAGGCGTTTCACCGCCTTGGCCCCGATATCCTTCCGGTAGAAATGACCGGAGAACGAGATCTTTGCACACGCCTCATAGGCCGTGTCAATGGCCTGCTGGACCGTATCCCCCAGGCTGGTAACCCCCAGGACCCGGCCGCCTGAAGTGACCACGGCATCGCCTTCCATGGCCGTGCCGGCATGGAACACCATGGTGTCTGTCACATCGCAGGCCGCCGCCAGCCCCTGGATGGCATGGCCTTTTTCATATGCCCCCGGGTATCCGCCGGATGCCACCACCACGCAAACGGCGGCCCGGGGATCGATCTGGATGGAGTGCTGGTGCAGGGTCCCGTTGCAGCAGGCTTCCAGCAGGGGAACGATGTCGTTTTTCAGGCGCATGAGAATGGGCTGGGCTTCCGGGTCCCCTAAGCGGGTGTTGAATTCCAGGACCTTGATCTTATCCTTTTCCACCATGAGCCCGGCATACAGCACCCCCTTGAACGGGATGCCTTCCTTTGCCATGCCCTGAACTGCAGGGATCATCACTTCATTCATGGCTTTAGTGCGCAGCAGGTGATCAAGTACCGGGGCCGGTGAATAGGCCCCCATACCGCCGGTGTTCAGGCCTTCATCATTGTCCAGGGCCCGTTTGTGGTCCTGGGATTCAGGCAGCAGCAGCACTGTTTTGCCGTCGGTAAAGGCAATGAATGAAGCTTCCTCTCCCTTAAGGCACTCTTCCACCACCACAGTGGCGCCGGCGTCACCGAACTGTTTTTCCATGATCATGCTGTCGATGGCTTGGTTCGCTTCTTCCAGGGTTGCACAGAGGATCACCCCTTTGCCGGCGGCCAAGCCGTCTGCCTTGACCACACAGGGGGCTCCCAGAAACCGGGCATACGCCTTGGCTTTGGACGAATCGGTGAACGCCTTTCCCCTGGCGCAGGGGATATTGTATTTGTCCATCAGATTTTTGGAGAACACCTTGCTGCCTTCCAGCTGTGCTGCTGCTTTGCTGGGACCGAACACGGACAGGCCTTGTTCTTCGAACAGATCCGTAATACCCTTGACCAGAGGTCCTTCCGGTCCCACCACCGTCAGATCGATATCCTGGTTTCGGGCAAAATCCGCCAGGGCCTGGATATCTTCGGCATCAATGGGGACCGATTCCGCCAGATCCCGGGTGCGGCATTGCCGGGGGCGCAATAAATTTTTTCAACCATGGGGCTCTGGCTGATTTTCCATACCAGGGTGTGTTCGCGGCCGCCGCCGCCTACGACAAGGATTCTCATTGATCTCTCCTTTTGCTTTTATTTTTATGTTCTTTTATGGCCAGTCGAATCAGTGTATCCAGCAGTCGGGAAAAGGAATATCCTGCTGCTGCCGCAGACTGAGGATACAGGCTGGTGGCGGTCATGCCGGGAATGGTGTTGGTCTCCAGAACAAAGATATCATTGCCCGAAAGGATCATATCCGTGCGGGAATAGCCTTTGAGAAAAAGGGCCTGGTGGGCTTTTACCGCCAGTTCCTGGATCCGTCGGGTGAGATCATCATCGATGCGGGCTGGGCAGATCTCTTCGGTTTCGCCGGCTACATATTTGGCATTGAAATCAAAATATTCATGCCCCTGGCCGGGGATGATTTCGATGACCGGCAGTGCTTCCGGATTTTCGTTGCCCAGGACCCCGCAGGTCAGCTCGGTTCCCTTGACATACGCTTCCATGATCAGGGTGTCATCATGGGCAAACCCGTCCTCAATGGCCTTTTCCACGCCAGTTGCTTTCTTGACAATGGTCATGCCCACACTGGATCCGGCACAGGCGGGTTTGACCACCAGGGGCAGGCCCATCTCCCGAACCAGGGCGGGGATATCGATATTATCATTGACTGTGACCGACCGAAAAAAAGGCGTGGGAATCCTGTCTGCGAGATACAGGCGCTTGGACAGCAGCTTGTTCATGGCCACGGCAGATCCCAGAACCCCGGCCCCCTGGTAGGGGATATCCAGCAGGTCCAGAAGCCCCTGGACCGTGCCGTCCTCTCCGAACGGACCGTGGAGAATGATCAGGGCCGCATCGATTCGGGGCGCGTCCATGACCAGCTGTTTGAGATCGGTTTTGGGATCATAGCGCAGAATATCATATTTTTGTTTGTCTAAGGCCTCAAACACCTGGTTACCACTGTTCAGCGACACGGATCGTTCCGATGAGATGCCGCCGGACAGAAGGGCGAGTCTGATTTTTTCCATGGTTGTCTCCTTATCCCTGGATGATGGATTGCCTTGCCTGGTCAAATTCCTCTTTGGTGATCAGGTCTTTTTCGTATAATACATTCAATTGCGCCATCTTGCGCTCGGTTCTGTCTGCATCCGATTCGATCAGCCGTTGGCCGGTAGAGGGTTTGTCCGGACCGGAATAGGACAGAAGACGGCCGGAGTCCTCTTCTTTGGCATTGATTTTAAAGGATGCCAGTCCCCCCATGAAACTGATTTCCACATTCCTGTTTTTCAACTGTTCATTAGACAGAATATCTTGAATCTGTGCGGAATGTTTGCGCATCTGACGGATCACAAACCATGCGCAAAGGGCGATCAGCAGACCGGCCCCTGCCATAATCCATGGCAGATATTCAAAAAAGCCCTTGATCAAAACCACAAAAACGGCAATGCCGGCCAGCAGCACCACATGGAACAGCAAAATGAAATAAGCGATGAATATGTTTTTGAACAATCCTTCTTTGTCGGTTTTTTTTAGCATCATGATAATTTTCTGATGATATTTTTCTGGTATTTGTCGGTGATCAGCGGTGATACACCGCCCCGGAGAACATCAAGTTTGGTTAACAGGTAATTGAGTTTTTTAGAGATTTCCCGATGTTCACCAGATGTGGCATCGGTAGCTTGAAGCAGCAGTTCCGCTTGACTGATTTTTTTCTTCAGTTCAATCTCAGGCGGAAGAAAACCGGCGTTTTTTAAAATTTTGTAGGCCAGGCGGCAATCATTCGGAGCCGGATGATCCGATTCGAGAACAAAGGGTTTGCCATTACCTTCCAAATTGTCAAACACGCCTTTTTCCTGGGCTTTTTTAATTCTTTCCTCTACAATTTTTTCAAATCCGGGAATCATCCGGGTCAAGTCCTCTATGAAATATTGTCATTGATCGTTCTGAAATATCCAAGATATGCAGTCAGGTTAAGAATTATAATTTTATTAAACCAGCCCCGGTTTTGCAAGCTATTTTCTTGACAGTGATCAGTCAATACTGTATCAAATACCATTTGAATTGCCGCCATTACCGGCACAATTTCACAGTCAATCAAAGATGTTGATACGCATATGATCCAGAAAAAGACCCTGTTAAAGATCAGAAATATCGGAATTATGGCCCACATTGATGCGGGCAAGACTACTGTCACGGAGCGGATCCTGTACTACACCGGTAAATCCCACAAGATCGGAGAAGTGCATGACGGAGAAGCGATCATGGACTGGATGCAGGATGAACAGGAACGGGGGATTACCATCACTTCGGCCGTGACCACCTGCCAGTGGCAGCAGTCCGTGATCCAGATCATCGATACCCCGGGACATGTTGATTTCACCGTGGAGGTGGAGCGGGCATTGAGGGTTCTGGACGGTGCCATCGGCGTATTCTGTGCCGTAGGCGGTGTGGAACCCCAGTCTGAAACCGTGTGGCGCCAGGCTGACCGGTACCGGGTTCCCCGAATGGCGTTTATCAACAAAATGGACCGGACCGGTGCGGATTTTTTCGGGGCCGTGGCATCCATCCGGGAGAAACTGGGGGCCAATCCGGTGCTGCTCCAGATCCCCATGGGTGCAGAAGACCAGTTTGACGGCGTGATTGATCTCATCGACATGAAACAGATCCGCTGGGATGATGAGAGCCTGGGGGCCAGATTTGTGGTGGATGATATTCCTTCCCAATATGAGGATCAGGCTGCGGAATACAGGGAAAAACTGCTGGAATCGGTGGCGGAACAGGACGATGCCATCATGGAAAAATACCTGGGAGAAGAAGAAATTTCCCGGGCCGATCTGATCGATGCCGTCCGAAAAGCCACCATCACCCGGAAACTGGTGCCGGTCCTGTGCGGCAGTGCCTTGAAGAACAAGGGCATTCAGCCGCTGCTTGATGCCATCCAGCATTTCCTTCCCAGCCCTCTGGATGTGCCGCCGGTGCGGGGCGTGCACCCGGAAACCGGCGATCTTATTGATTTTTCGGCTGAAAAAACGGGCCCCTGGCGGCCCTGATCTTTAAGGTTTCCATGATTGAGGGCCGGAAGCTGTCTTTTGCAAGAATCTATTCAGGAAAAATCGAAGCCGGATCTGAAGTGTACAACCCGGTGTTGAAGAAAAAGGAAAAATTGTCCCGAATCCTTTTGATGCACGCCAACAAGCGGGAGCGGCTCAAAGAAGCATCTGCCGGTGACATCGTGGGTATTGTGGGGTTGAAGGATTCCGGCACCGGCGATACGCTTTGTTCGATGGATCATCCGGTATATCTGGAAAAAATGACCTATGAGGACCCGGTCATCTCCATTGCCATTGAGCCAAAAACCCATGCGGATCAGGAAAAGCTGGACATGGTGCTGGAAAAATTCACGATCGAGGACCCGACTCTCAAGGTGTCCAAAGACGAAGAAACCGGCCAGACAATATTGTCGGGTATGGGGGAGCTGCACCTGGAAATCATTATTTCACGGATGCGCAAGGAGTTCAACACCCAGGTGAATGTGGGCAATCCTCAGGTGGTTTACAGAGAAGTGGTGACGGCGTCGGCCGAAGGTGAGGCCGAGTTTGACCGGGAAATCTCAGGCAAATCCCATTATGCAAAGGTCCGGATCCGGCTCAAGCCCCTGGACCGGGGTGCCGGGGTGGTTTTTGCAAACAGGGCACCGGAAGATCAGATTCCGCCTCAGTTTGTCCCTGCCATTGAACAGGGAATTCGGGAAAGCCTGGAAGGGGGATATCTCAAAGGGTATCCGCTGGTGGACTTGGAGGCGAGGCTTTTGGGCGGGGCCTGTGAGGATGGGAAATCCACGGAACTGGGGTTTTCCGTGTGCGCGTCCATGGCATGCAAGGAGGCGTTGGAAACTGCGTCAATGGCGCTTTTGGAGCCGATCATGCAGGTTGAGGTGTTTGTGCCGGATACCTATTTGGGGGATGCCATTGCCGATCTCAATGCCCGGGGCGGCAAAGTGGAATCCATTGCCCCGAAAGCCAACATCCAGATCATCCATGCTGTGGTGCCACTGGCGAAAATGTTCGGGTATTCCACCGCCCTGCGATCCGCCACCCAGGGCCGGGGAACCTTCAGCATGAAATTCGAACGGTTCGACAGGGTCTGATGGCAAAAGAGGGTCAGGAGGCGGGTTTGTTGTCGGTGGTGATTCGCTTCAGCCTTTCTTCAGCGGCCGTTTTGGTTTTTGGATCATCCAGCCCCTCAGCCAGCGCCCTTTCCAGATGACGGGCCGCGTTTTTTGAATCCTTGATCCGATCATAATAAATTCCCAGATAATAATGGGACAGGGCAGTTCTGTTTTCTCTGGACATGATCGCTCCCAGATGAAAATAGGCCCTGGGAAAAATCTCCGGATCGGTTTCAGTCACATGAGTCAGGTTCTGTCGGGCGGAGGTCAGGTCCCCGGATTCCAGCTGTGCCACGGCCAGGTGATATCGGGCTGAGATACCCAGAACCGGATCAGACTGGATACCGGACAGAATGGTCTTGGCTTTGTCATACCGGCCGTCCAGAGTATAGATCCGTCCCAGTTCCAGGAGCACGAGCGGGTCCATAATATTGAACGATAGGGCTTTTCGCAGCTGTTCAATGGCTTGATCTCTCCGGTTTTCCCTGGCATACAGCAGGCCCAGCCCGTAATACAGTGCCGGATTGGATGGATCTTCGGCAATTTTTGATTCAATGGCTTTGATGCTGTCCTTGATGGGTTCGTATAATCCTATGATCCGGTATTTGACCATATCGTAAGGGTATGTATCAGGGCAGGAAAAACGGGCTGGATCATGGGTGTAGTCCGACAGCAAGCCGGACAGATGAGCGATGCGGGAACCGGTACCGGGATGGGTTTTAAAGTAGTCGGGGATGCCTTCGATCCCCATGTAATCCGCAGCCCTCAGTTTGTTAAGACTGTCCAGCAGCCCCTGAGGAGAAAAGCAGGTCTGCTGGAGAAGAGTAAAGGCTTTCTGGTCGGCTTCGGTTTCATTTTCCCGGGTGTAGGTGAGCATGGATGAATACCCGGCAGCCATGGATCCCACGCTCAATGCCTGGGCCGCTTCCCCGCCCCCACCGGCCGAACCTACGAGAATGCCGGCCAGGACCCCGGCCATGGTGCCCATATTGACCAGTTTGGACCGGTCAATGGATTGGGAGACATGGCGGCTGACGGCATGGGCAACTTCATGGGCCATGATTCCGGCCAGTTCATCGGTGCTGGAAAGGGCTGTGATCAACCCCCGGTGAATAAAAATGTTGGCTCCGGGACTGGCAAAGGCGTTGAACGTGCCGTCATCGATCAGGAAAAAGGAATAATTGAACGGCTGGGCCGGCAGATTTGCCAGAATATGCCGGCCCACGGCATCAATCAGGTGTCCGGCCACAGGGTCATACAAAATGACCTGCTGCTGATGAATCTTTTGCATGAATTCATCCGCCAGTTCCAGCTCATCCGGTATGGAAATGGCGGATGCATTTGACGGTAGACCCGGCACCATCATGATAACAATCGCCAGTGCTGCAATGAAACGTCTCATAAAAACGGCGCCAGTTGAATTTGAGGTTGTGGATTTTTAACAATGTCAGACACTGATAATATTAATCAGAACTGTCCAAAAGTCAAAAAAAATATCAGCGCTCCCCTCTTTTGTAAGGGGTGGACAGCATGGCCGGGGCATTGAGTTTTCTGGGATCTTTCAGGCTGATGATCAACAGGATCAGCAGCGTGGCGATATAAGGCAGCATGGACAGAAAATTCGGCGAGATGCCCAGGGGCTGCATCAGGTATTGGACCACAAAGATGCCGCCGAACAGAAACGCGGCCCAGATGGCCCGGCCCGGATTCCACAAAGCAAAAATGGTCAAGGCGATGGCTATCCATCCCCGCCCGGCGGTCATGCCTTCGATCCAGGACTTGGAATAGGAAATGGACAGATGGGCGCCGGCCAAAGCGGAAAACCCGCCGCCGATGATCACGGACACATACCGGATCAAAAATACGTTCACGCCCTGAGTTTCCGTGGCTTTCGGATTTTCCCCGGTGGACCGGATCTGGATACCCAGGCGGGTTCTTTCGAGGAGAAACCAGGATCCCAGGGCCAGGATCACGGCCAGGAAAAAAACGGGCTTTGATGAAACACGGCCTGGCCGATATAGGGAATATCCGACAACAGTGGTATGGAAAGATCTTCCATTTTAATGGTCAGCGGTTTGCCCACATAGGGTTTTCCCATCATGCCGGACAGGCCCAGCCCCAGCATGGTCAACGCCAGGCCCGATACCACCTGGTTGGCCTGGAGGGTCACGGACGTCACCGCATGGATGATGGAAATGACCATACCGGCGACCAAGGCTGCCAGAACCCCCAGCCAGGGAGATCCGGTGGTCATGGTAACGATGAATGCAGAGACCGCCCCCAGGGACATGACCCCCTCCACCCCCAGATTGAGAATTCCGCTTCGTTCACAGATGATTTCCCCGGTGGTGGCCAGAAGCAGCGGTGTGCCCGCCACCAGGGCGCGTTGAAGGGTGGATATGATGATTTCTTCCATGATCCGGATTCCTATCGGGTTGAAAAGGTGATGGAAATTTTATGGTTCAGAAAATAATCGCCCATGATCAGGAAAACCAGCAGGGTGCCGTTGACGATGTTCACGGTGGCGGCCGGCAGTCCTAAAGAAATCTGGATGGCGTCCCCTCCCACCAGGATTCCCGCAAAAAAGATGCCTGAAATAATGGTGTACAGGGGGTTCAGTTTGGCCAGCCATGCCACAATGATGGCAGTGAACCCGTATCCGGATGACATGGAATCCGGATACCCCAGATACTGATGGATTCCGGCCACTTCCCCGACGCCGGCCATACCGGCCAGTCCGCCGGAAACGGCCATGAGGATCAGGGTGGTCTTCAGAAAATCGATGCCTGCATATCTGCCGGCATCCGGATTTTCTCCCACCACCCGGGCTTCATATCCGAACCGGGTCCGGTAAATCAGAAGCGTCAGCACAACGGCACAGACCAGGGCCAGTATTAGGGTGACATAATGGATCCGGGAGCCGGGGATGACACTGAGAATCGCGGGTGCGGGCAGGGTGTCCGTGCCGGGAAACCCGAACCGGGTACCCCCTTTCCAGGGACCCACAATGAGCATGGTCACGATATGGGCGCAGATATAATTGAGCATCAAGGTGGAGATCACTTCGTTGATGGCATATCTGATTTTCAATATCGCAGGGATAATCCCCCAGAGTGCCCCGCCTAGAAATCCCGCGGCAAACATCAGGGGGATGATGACGATTGAGGGGAGGGTTTCGCCAAAAGACAGGCCGGTCCAGGTGGCAAAGACCGCTCCCATAAGCAGCTGGCCTTCGGCCCCGATGTTCCAGAACTTGGCCCGGAAAGCCAGGGTCAGACCGGCACCGATGAGAATCAGGGGGATTGCCTTGGTGATCGTTTCCTTGAATCCGTACAAGGAACCGAAAGACCCCTGAAAAATTTCAGCAATGGCGAACAGCGGATTAACTCCGGCGATGAGAAAGATGATGCTGATGACCAGAAGCCCTGCGGCCAGAGAAAAAACATTGGTCATTGCGGCCCGCAGCCGGGTGATCCGGTATCTGTCTGTGGAGGTGATCTGTATCATGGAAAACTCTTCAGGTTGAAATGGCTGATTCGTATCGTTTGGATCCGGCCATCATCAGGCCGATGTCACACAGACGGTCATCATCGGAATCAAAAATCCCCATGAACTCTCCGGCAAAAATGACAGCGATCCGGTCACACAGTTCGAAAATCTCTTCCAGGTCTTCGGAAAACAGCAGCACACTGCTGCCCCGGGACCGCAGTTTGAGCAGATGCTGCCGCAAAATTCCGTGGCCCCCACATCCAGCCCATAGGTGGGATGGGAGGCCACGAGCAGCCGGGGCTGTTCACTGACCTCCCGGCCAAGAATGAGTTTTTGGATATTGCCGCCGGACAGGTTTCTGATCTGGTTGTCAATGGAATGGGTCGCCACGTTGAATTCCGTGATGATATTTCTGGCGTGGGTTTTAACCTGATTGTATCTGAGAAAATACCGGCTGGAAAATTTTTTCAGATGATGTTGTTTTAAAATTGCGTTGTCATACAGAAACAGCCCCGGGGCAATGCCGAAACGGATCCGTTCTTCCGGGACATGGGACACCCCACGGTCATAAATATGGCGGGGGGACAGGTTGGTGATGTCTTTTCCGCTGATGGATACCGACCCTTGATCGATTTTCCGGATCCCAGTGATGGCTTCGGCCAATTCCCGCTGCCCGTTGCCCGCCACCCCGGCAATACCGAAAATTTCATTTTCGTACAGATCGAAACTGATCCCCTTGACCGCTGGAATCCCCATGTCTCCGGTCACATGGATCCGGTCTGTTCTCAGGACCGGCCTGCCCCGGGTGAGCCTCTCCTTGTGGATGTTGAACACCACATCCCGGCCCACCATCATCCGGGCGAGGGTTTTTTGTCGGTATCCCGGATGTCAGCCCCGCCTACGATCCGGCCTTTTCTGAGCACTGTGACCCGGTCACAGATGTTCATGATCTCATCGAGCTTGTGGGAAATGAAAATCACACTGTGGCCGTCCTGTTTCATGCGCCTTAAAATGGTGATCAATTCTTCGATTTCTTTTGGGGTCAACACAGAGGTCGGTTCATCCAGGATTAAAAGATCCGCGCCGTTAAGCAGCGCTTTGATGATTTCCACCCGTTGCTGCTCTCCGGCGGAAAGCTGCCAGATTTTTTTGTTCAGATCAATCGTGAAATCAAACTGCCGGGAAAATTGCTGGATTTTTTCCTGCAGCTTGATTTTTGGGAAAAAAAACGGGGTATCTTTGTACCCCAGTGCAATGTTTTCGATGACCGTGTGGTTTTGGATCAGCATGAAATGCTGGTGCACCATGCCGATACCGTGGAGAATCGATTCCAGCGGAGAGGTGAGTTGCACCGGTTGCCCGTTGATTTTGATCTGTCCGGCATCCGGTTGATACAAGCCGTAAAGAACGTTCATCAGCGTGGTCTTACCGGCGCCGTTTTCTCCAAGCAAGCCCAGAATCTCTCCGGATGCCACGGATAGGTGAATGTCCTGATTGGCAGGTATGCCGTGAAAGGATTTGCTGATGCCATCCATTTCAAGGCGCTGTATTTTTTTCATAGGTAAGCGGTTTGACGCAGGCCGGAATGGGTCTTCCGGCCTGCCGAAAGATAGGGATTATTGGGGGATGGTGCCTTCCACATTGTCCACGTAATACATGATGCTCAACAGGTCGTCCTTGGAGGCTCGCTCGCCGGCCGGAATCTGAACATTGCCTTTGTTGTCCGCGATGGGTCCGGTAAACGGATCAAATACCTCCACGCCCTGTTTCATTTGGTCATAGCGTTTCATCACCAGATCATACGCGGAAATCTCACCGAATTCTTCAGTTTGGACTACGGCCTGTTTCAGGTCATCTACAAATTTCGGGTTAATGGGATCGGTCTTATTGCCACCCAGGATGGCGGCCCCTTCCTTTGCCAGCCACCAGACATCGTCATTGGTCCAGGTACCGGCCTGGATATCGCCCAAAATCTTAATATACATGCCGCCCCAGTCCATGAGCTGGCCGGATACCACGGAATCCTCGCCATAAGGCTGCATGGCGGAGTAGTGACTAAAGGTGTAAATCTGCTTGCCTTTTTCCGTGTGTTCCTGACCCACCTCGATGACGGCCGGTGTGTCTTCGGTAAACGCAAGGGTATCACACCCTTCGGCAATCAGGGATTCTGCGGCTTCCCTGGCCTTGTCAGGGCCATACCATGCATAGATCCATTTGACATGGACTTTTGCCTCCGGGTTGACCGCCTTGATACCCAGGGCATAGGCATCGATATGGCGGATCAGTTCCGGAATAGGGAACGCCGCCACATAGCCGATTTTGTTTGTCTGGGTCAAGGCACCGGCCATGATCCCGTTCAAATAGTACATCTGATAGAGGTCCCCGAAGTAGGTGCCCACATTGTCCGAGCGCTTGAATCCGGAACAGTGCATGAACAGCTTGTCCGGATACCGGGTGCCTGCCTTGACCGTTGAATCCATGAATCCGAAGCTGGTGGTGAATACCACGTCACATTTCTGCTGCTGGATCAGGCGGTCGATGATCCGGTCACTGTCAGATTCCGCCACCGATTCCACATAAACGGTTTCCAGCCAGTCGAATTCCTGTTCAGCCGCTTTTCGTCCCAGATCATGGGCATGGGACCAGCCATAGTCTCCCACCGGCCCCACATAAATAAAACCGGCTTTCATTTTTTTGTCTTCCGCGCCAACAGTACCTGCTGAAAATCCCAGTAAAATCAAGGAAAATGTCAGCATCAACAGGGTCCATTTTTTCATCCTGAGCCACTCCTTTACTTTTAAAGTTGATATTTGATAATCATACGATATTTAAAGGATTTCAGTCAACCTTTATCGTCCAGATATCTATCGATGAAGGATTTCACCGCTGTCTGAAACCCAGACGTCTGACAGGCCCCGCTGTGGCCGACCCCTTTGCCGATATAACATGCGACGTGTCGGTGGACAAAACTGTGTTTGAGTTTCAGGGCGAAATCCACTGGAAGCCGCCGTTCTTTTTCCCCATGAATGAGCATGGCCGGCATTTGGACACGCCTTGCCACCCGGGCCGGGCCCCGGACAGCCCGTCAGTAAGGCCCCCCCGCCAGGGGCTTTGCCGTGCATGGAATTGCCGTTCTTTTCAGTTGACACGCGATACTTTGGCAGGATACGTTCACACCAGATAAACAGATAATAAGGGGGGATGGTCTTGACACAATCCAATTGCAGCACCTGCCGGTTTCGAAAAAAATATGATGACAACCCGAAATCAATACCAGGCCGTTTATGGCGGTGGCACATGACCTGGTGTCCCGGCTGGAACCGCTACATGAGAGAGCTTCCCGAAGAAGAGCGAAAGATTGTTGCAAAAAAGTATGACATGCTGAAGTCCAAATGACACGGAACGGCGTTTATATCACCACAGGGTCATTTCCCTCCGAGGCTGAGGCCTGTAAGGTCAGAACGGATTCCGATTATTTTGCCGGCTGATAAAAGGGGATATCCTCATTCCGGATGTGTTTTTTCTATGCCTTACAACTCGAAAGATCACTTCCTCACGATTTTTTGTAAGCCAGGGTTTTCAGCTTCACCAGGTTGTACTCCCGGGTCCCCAGCCCGATCTGTTCGGCATACGCCAGCTGATGGGACCAATCCACCTCCGGATAGAGCCCCCTGAATTTGTCCTCTCCCGGCGCCAGGCAGGTTTTCAGTTCGGTATGCGGCAGTCCCTGCTGCTGGTTCACGAGATCCACACTGGCCTGGTCAACGGCCACGGGGTCCAGGGAGGCCACGACCCCGATGTTGTTGACAATGGGGGATTCCGTGTAGGACAGGCAGTCGCATTTGGGAGCGATGTCCGTGATGAAATTGATGAACAGGCATTTTCCGGGCTTGTTTTTCACGATGCCATAGGTGTATTCCACCATTTTTTCCATGAATACCGGAATGGTCTGGTTCCAGTTGATGTTGATTGACCCGGTGGGGCATCGGACAATGCATTCAGCGCACCCGATGCATTTTCCCTTGGTGATATAGGCTTTCTTGTCTTCCAGGAAAATGGCCTGCCCCGGGCAGTGGGCCGCACACTCTCCGCATCCGATGCAGGTCTTGCGCTTGATTTTGGGGGACACATTGGAGTGCTGGTCCAGTTTGCCTCTGCGGGAGGCAGACCCCATGCCCACATTTTTGATGGAGCCGCCGAACCCGCTGAGCTCATGGCCCTTGAAATGGGCCACAGACACCAGGGCGGACGCATGAACGATTTCAGATCCGATATACACCTGTTTACAGTTTTTCAGATTCACCGGCACCGGTGTCTCGCTTTTGCCCAAAAGCCCGTCGGCAATAATGATGGGCGCATTGTCCATGCAAGAGTAGGCAAACCCGTTTTCGATGGCGGTCTTGATATGGGACACCGCATTGGACCGGGTCCCCACATACAGGGTGTTGGCATCTGTCAAAAACGGCTGGGCACCGGTGGTCCGGATGGTCTCGATGATTTTCCGTATAAATACCGGCCGGATAAAGGCGGTGTTGCCCTGTTCTCCGAAATGGAGCTTAACGGCGGTGTGGTCGTATTTGCTTAAAATGGTTTTGATCCCGGTTTTTTCAGCAGTCGTCCCAGTTTTCCGGGCAGGTTTTCCCGGGACGTGGCGGTCAGATCCATAAAAAAAACGTCAGCTGTCATGAAATCCTCCTTGGATGTGTTTTTTGTCTGTCATACGCAATTTGATATGAAAACTCAACCCAGGATCTTTTGATTTAGCCAAATCCATCCCAGGATGGGGCTGGGGGCCAGGCAGAGAAACGCGGTGTGTATCCCCCAGTACCGGATCCATAACGTCACCAGTTCAATGGAGAAAATGGTGATTATGAATCCGATGCAGTTGATCAGTGTCAAAGCAGATCCCACATATCCGGCCGGAGCGAATCGGGTGCTCAAAGAGGAAAACTGGGGGGAATCCGCCACCACGGAAAGTCCCCACAGCAAAAGCACCCCCGAGGCCAGAGCGTCTGGCAGATACAGCAGGGCCGGAGAAATCAGACAGCAGAAAGCGGATATAATCAGGGCCCCTTCCCAGGGTGTCGGGATACCACGAGGCGGCGATTTTCATGCCTACCGGGTAGATGCCTGCCAGAGATACGCCGCATAAAAACCGAGAGGCCAGCAGCAGTCCCCTGGAAGGCGGCAGCAGCGTTCCGCCCAGGTTGAAAAAGGCGCCTGCTGCTGCGCAGAAAAAAAAGACCCGGGCCGGCAAGAACCGGTCCGACAGATTCAGAAAGGCAAAACTTAAGGTACCGGCAATAAACCCGGCCTGAACCGCAGACAACAGAAACGCCTGACCTGCAAACGCGGCATTGGCGGCAAACCAGATGGAACCGGAAAGGAACTGGGCTATAATAATCAGAAACAGTCGCATGAAACAGGGGGGGAGTCGCTGTTCAGTCCATGGTCTGGAGCAGCCGGAACAGAGTCTGTTTCGCCAGGATATCTCCGGAGATCACACCTACCACCCGGTTGTTTTCCACAATGGGCATGGCCGATATTTCATGGTGTTCCAGCATTCTGACACAGTCCAGGATCGGGGTGTCAGGGCCTGTGAAAATCACATCCGCTGTCATCACCCGGGTCAGGGGCGCATCCATGGGCAGGTGGGAGGCCATGGCACGGGTGATATCCCAGTTGGTGACAATCCCGATGAGTTTGCCTTTTTCCGATACCACATTGACAATGGATACCGGGGACTGGACCAGCAGTTCGGCCGCATCCGTGATCTGCCGGTCCACGGCGATGGCGGGGGCATCCTGCATGACCTCTTTGGCGGTTCTGGTCTTTTCCACGGCCGCTTTTTCGCCGGATCCGGAGAATAGGTGTTGGCTCCTTCCACGATCATTTGCCAGTGTCCCATCCGGTCCACATCCAGGGGGCCGAACTCCATATACCGGAATGAGCCCTCTTTTATCAGACGGTTATGCCAGGTGGTGTCAGGCAGTGATTTTTCCAGCAGGGCTTTCATTTTCAATGGGATCATGGAGACCTCCTTTGAATCGGATGATGCGATTGCCGGTATTGTCAATCATCTCCGGGAAAATGTCAAAATAAAATGTGGGTTCGTTAACCCGGGATCTTGTCAGGCCCCGGGAGATATAAAGTGTCAAGCAAGGGGTGTTTTGGGTATGAAAACGTAGAAACATGGAAGCATAAGGTGTATAATATGGAGGGATGAGGGCTCTGCTTTTTATGGAATTCTGCGTGTCAGGAATGATTTCAATAACGACCCAGCAGGAAAGATTATAGTACCAAATCGGGCAGTATCCCAAATAAGTTTTTCAGAGGGGGCGGGCAGGCGGAGCAAAGCTTGACGCAGAGGGGTGTGCGTGGTATGTAACACCACGATTTTACGAGATAAACGAAAGGACGGAGCAATGACAAAAAACGTGGTGGAACGGGTGGATGACCGGGTCAGGATCAACACCCTGCTGGTGAGCGTGTCAGATAAAACCGGGCTGGAAACCTTTATTCCGGGCATGGTGGCGGTGATTCCGGAACTGGTCATTTTGTCCACGGGCGGCACCTTCGGGCGAATCCGGGAGATCCTGGGAGCTGAGGCGGACCGTCACCTGAAGCAGGTGTCGGATTACACCGGCCAGCCCGAAACCCAGGGGGGGCTGGTGAAAACCCTGGATTTCAAGATTTACCTGGGACTGCTCACAGAGACCTATAATGAGGCCCATCAGGCGGACCTGGCCAGAACCGGTGCCCGGCCTATCGACATGGTGGTGGTCAATCTCTATCCTTTTACCCGGACCGTTGCAGACAAGGATGCCACGCTGGAACATGCCCGGGGGAACATTGATATCGGCGGTCCCACCATGATCCGGGCCGCTGCCAAGAATTTCATCCGGGTGGCTCCGGTGACCGATCCCGCCACCTATCCGGAGATACTGGTCAGGCTGACCGCTGGAAACGGATATTTGACCCTGGAGGACCGGTATGATCTGGCAGCCCGGGCCTTTGAACACACGGCTGCCTATGACCGGGCCATCGCAGATTATCTGGCCGGAATCGCGGGTGAAACACTTAATTCATGTTATCAAACAGGAGGCTGAGCCATGTCCCACGATTTGAAAAAGATGTATAAAACCATTATGGATGACCATTTCCCCTCCCGCATGGAGATTGCCTTTGTGGAAGGGGAAACGCGCCAGACTCTATTTTATGAAAAAGTGTCCTGGGTGATCGATGGGGTGGAAAAAGGGCTTCGCTATGGGGAGAATCCCGGTCAGGAAGCGGCCCTGTACCGCCTTGTCAACGGCAACCTGATTCTGGGGGACGCAAAGACCCTCCAGCCGGGACAGCACCTGGTGTCGGATATCGAGTTGCTCCAGTCCGGCAAGCACCCGGGCAAGACCAACCTGACCGATGCGGACAACTGTCTCAATATCCTGAGATACTTTACCGATACCCCCTGTGCCGTGATCGTCAAGCACAACAATCCCTGCGGTGCGGCCCGGGCCGGTTCACTGGAAAAGGCGTACAACCGGGCCTATATGGCGGACCGGGTGGCAGCGTTTGGAGGATGCATCGGGCTGAACCGGGCCGTGGACAAGGCAACGGCCCAGGCCATTGCATCCCAGTATGCCGAGGTGGTAGTGGCTCCGGAGTTCGAGGACGGGGTTCTGGAGATCCTGGGGGCCCGGAAAAACCTGCGGGTGATCCGGATCCAGGCCATGGACCGGCTCCAGCGCTTCATCGGGGAAAGAGTGGTGGATTTCAAGAGCCTGATGGATGGGGGGGTTGTGGCCCAGTGGTCGTTTGTGCCCAGAACCCTGACCAGAGAGGAGCTGATACCAGCGAAGGCAGACTTTCAGGGGCAGACCTATACCGTGAGCCGCATGCCCACGGACCGGGAATATGAGGACATGCTGTTCGGATGGCTGGTGGAGTCCGGCATCACCTCCAACTCCGTGATCTATGTCAAAGACAATGTGACCGTGGGCATCGGCACGGGGGAACAGGACCGGGTGGGGGTGGCCCAAATAGCCGTGGACAAGGCGTACCGCAAGCTGGCGGACCGCTACTGTTTTGAACAATACCAGCAGTCCTATGCCGATTTGGTGGATGAAGACAAAAAACGGGAAATCGATGCCCGAGTGGCGGAACAGAAGGGCGGGCTGATCGGTGCTGCCATGGTATCGGACGCATTCTTCCCGTTCCGGGACGGTATTGATGTGGGGTTGTCACAAGGGGTCAAAGCCGTGATCCAGCCGGGGGGGTCTTTAAACGATTACCAGTCCATCCAGGCTTGCAACGAAAATGATGCCGCCATGGTATTCACCGGTCAGAGGAGTTTCAAGCACTGACGCGGTTTTTTGTTTTTGGAGACCTGCACTCAGAGACTGAGTCAAGACCCTTATACACAGAACAAAGACAGCTGGTCCCGTCGGGCATCCACATGCTGGACCGTGACCTGGATGACGTCTCCCTGTTTGAGTTTCAGGCCGGAGGATGGCAGCCGGGCTTCCAGCATGAATTCCTTGATCAAGATATTGTAATGGTCCCGGTGCCCGTCCAGCACCAGGGCATCGAGGCTTTCGCCCCGCAAGGTTTCCAGAAGCCTAAGCAGCCAGTAGCGTTTTCTGGCGCCCTGGACCCGACCGGCATTGGCCATGGGAACGGAGACGGCCTGGATGATCTCTTCCAGATCCTTTTTTGAATAGGCCGGGTTCAAGCCAATCACGGCCTTAATCTGCCGCTGGGTGAGCAGGTCATGATACCGCCTTATGGGAGAGGTGGCCGTGGTATAGGCCTTGACTCCCAGACCGGAGTGCGTCTGGGGGGCGGTACTGATCACGGCCCGGCTCAGATGCTTTCGCTGCATGAGATTGGGCAAAAGCGCGGTTTCAATCCCCTTGAACAACCGCTGGCTGGGGGGCGGCTGGGACCGGAACACCGCCGGAATCTGATGGTCGGCCAAAAATTTGGCCATCAGGGAGTTGGCAACAATCATCATCTCCGACACCAGCATCCGGGATGGGTTCTCCCGGTCTACCTTGGTATAACGGATATCCCCGTTGTCTTCCAGCCACACATTGACTTCGGGCAGCGTGATTTGGACCGCCCCGGCTTTGAGCCTTTTTTCCCTCAAAAGGGTGGCGATTTTGTGAAGTGTGGTGATGGGATCATCCTTGCCGTTCAGCAGGTTGGCCTCGGTGTAGCTCATCTGTTGGTGTACCTGAATGATGCTGGGAACAATCTGGACATCCTGAATTTCAAAAAACCGGCTTAGCTGGATCAATGTGGAGATAGCAGGCCGGATTTCCCCCTGCCTGAGGCTGCACAGGTCATCAGACAGATCCGCCGGCAACATGGGCAGTTTATCATCCGGCATGTAGATGGAGCTTGCCCGTTCCCGGGCTGCCAGATCAATGGGGTCTCCGGATTTGATGTAGGCCCCCACATCGATGATATGGATTCCCAGGCGGTATCCCTGGTCCGTGTTCTCCAGACTGATGGCATCGTCGTAGTCCATGGTGGACTGGCCGTCGATGGTGATCAAGGGGACCTTTGTCAGGTCCTTGCGGCCCTGATCCTGAAAAGCCCGGGAACCGGTGAGTGACAGGTTTCGAGCGGCAGTCGTAACTTCCGGAGTAAATTGAGTGGGAATGCCCATGGACAGAAGGTCCACGTTTTCATCGACATTCCAGAGACCGGATCGGACAAAGAACTGAAACAAGGGGTCAGGAGTTGTCAGGCCGGCATTTTTAAGCATCTGCCTGGCGACAGGGGCATGGCTACTGTCATTGCCGAAAAGATAATACTCTTTAAGGCACCCCAAGACCTCCGGGCCTGGATCATCAAGCTTTTCCATACCGTTTTGCATGGCGGTCAGCCAAGACACACCGTTTTGAATCAGACTGTCTCTTTTTTCCGCTTCCCTGATCTGGCGCTTTTTGGCATCCACCTGTTCCGGTGTAAACGGAGAAAAGCAGTTCTGATTGAACTTGAAATAGAGCCGGTCGTTGAAAACCGCCCGAATGACGGCTGCTTCATGGTCACAGCCCAATGGCGGGTCAAAACAGAAAATCGTCATGGCGGGAAGTTCGATTTCTTCAGACTCTTCGTGAAGGATTTCCCAGATTTCAGGGATATCGATTTGTTCGGCCAGTTCTCTGCGGGTTTCAGCGGTGGTTTTCAAATGATGGATCAGAAGGTTCCTGGGCTGGCTGATATCCAGGCACACCTGTGACACATGGGTCAGTCTTTTTACAGTGAGGCTGACTTCCCGGGTGTTTTCATTGAGTAATTTGAGCTTGTCTTTTTTTTCGCTTAATATTACTGCTGTTATGATTTTCTGTTGATCAATGTATTCAACAATGGTCCCAATTTTCATGAGTCAGACAATAGCAGGAAGGGGGGCTAAAGTCAAATACAGAAACAGCACCAGCCTCTTGAAAAACCGGGGAACATAACATACTATCTGTGTTGTATATGGGAAAGAAAAAAAACAAAAACTGCCGCTGCTGGGGTCGGATCAGGACTTGTTGAAAGCGTTTACTCAGAAATCCGACAAAGACCGTCCGGCAGAATTCAAGGTTGGCCGCCAGCCGTTGAACCGTCACGGACTGCCGGTGGTGGACAAGGGGATGACTGGGGGGGATCCGAAACCTCCGATGAACCGGATCCGGATGCAATCGCGTTTGGTGAACTTCTGGAGTCTTATCTGACCCGCCCTTCTGCAGGGGAAAAAGCCGTGCCTCCCAAACCCGTGCCCTACCAGAAGCGGATCAAACGCTATCCCCCGCCGGAAAGGGATCTGGACCTGCATGGATTCACCGCTTTGGGCGCCCAGATGAAAGCCCGGTCTTTTCTGGCAACATGCCAACAGCAGGGGTATTTCACCGTGCGGATCATTGTGGGAAAAGGACTGCATTCCGACCCGGGGCCGGTGCTGCCGGATACCATCGAAGACCTGCTGCTGGATTTGAAGGCCAGGGATATTGTACTGGGATTTTCCTGGGAGCGGAAAAAAAAATCTCGGTCCGGTGCCGTGATTGTGTATCTTCGCCAGTTCAGTGATTAGTTCGATGATTGATGTGCATTGACGTGCATTGACGTGAAGTCTCCCTGAGCCCTCCCGGTTGACAACCCAGTCGTTTCGGGGGTTCCAGCATTACTGGTTCAGCTGGTATTGTCTGACGGCCCGGTTGTGTTCCGTCAGGGTTTTTGAAAAATAGTGGGTTCTGTCGTTTCTGGACACAAAATACAGAAAATCGGTGTCAGCCGGGAACAGGGCCGCCTCAATGGCTTTGGCGCCGGGGTTGGCAATGGGGCCCTTGGGAAGGCCGTGCATCTGGTAGGTATTGTATTCGGTTTTTCGCTGAAGGTGCCGGGTCAGGATCCGGCCCTCAAATTCAGGGTCCCCATAGATCACGGTGGGATCACTTTGCAGACGCATCCTTTTTATCAGACGGTTGTGGAATACCGATGAGACCTTTGTCCGTTCTGACGGAACGGCCGCTTCTTTTTCGATCATGGAAGCCAGGGTGACGACCTGCTGAAGGGTGAATCCCAGATCATCGGCCCGTTCGTGCCACTGGGGCGTATATACCGAAAAAAACGTGGCCACCATTTTCTCGATTATCCGGCGGCAGGTGACGGTTTTCGGGAAAAAATAGGTGTCCGGAAACAGAAATCCTTCCAGGGTATGAGACGGAACGGCCAACTCTTCGATGAAATCCGGATCCCGGCACAGGGTCAGAAACCGGTCCGCACCGCACATCCCGGTTTTTGCTACCGCCGATGCGGTCTCTTCCATGCTCAGACCTTCGGGAACCGTCAGCCGGTAGAGTTTGATCCGGCCTTTGAGCAGTTGATCCAGAATCCGGACCGGGGATGCGGGTAGGGTCAGCAGGTGTTCCCCCGCAGGGATCCGGGTGGCGGCTTTCTGATACCGGGCATAGGCCTGGAAAAGAATCGCCTGGGAGATAATTTTTTTGGATTCGAGACTGGCAGCGATTTGGGACAGGCTCTGCCCCGGTTCAATGACAAAAAGGATTTCTTTGTCACCGGTGTTGGCCGGGGTGTGAAGGGTGTGCCATATCCATGCGCCGGATGCCCCAAAAACAATCCTGCTGAGAACAACACTCCCAGCAGGAATTTGATACTGGTTTTCAACTTCCTGATACAGATTCCTCCTGAACTGTCTATACCATCCCTCTGAAAGAAGTGAATGTCAGGGCGATAACACCGGCGGTGATCAGCCGATGGAGGTATCCTGCAGCGGTTTTGGAACCCGTCCCAAGCTGATGCGTTCCCGAACCCCGGCAAACAGAATCAGGGCCAGACCGAAGCCGATAGCATAAGCAAAGGAAGACATCAAAGCTTTAGTAAAAGTATACTCGTTGCTGATATTCAACAGGCAGGCACCCATGACCGCACAGTTGGTGGTGATCAGGGGCAGAAAAATTCCCAGTCCGGCGTACAGACCGGGAATGCTTTTTTTCAGAAACATTTCCACGAACTGCACCAGAGATGCGATGACCAGAATAAAGGCCAATGTTCTCAGGTATTCCACATTCAGGGCTTTTAGAAGGAACATGTCCACAGACCAGGTGATCATTCCGGCCATGACCATAACGAAGACCACGGCCATGGACATGCCGATCGCGGTTTCCATTTTTTTGGATGTTCCCAGGAACGGGCAGTTGCCGAGGAACTGAGCCAGCAGGATATTGTTGATAAAAATGCAGCTGATGGCGAGTTCAAAATATTCCATTACAACGCTCCTTATTTATTACCGATCAAGTTCATGCCGGCCAGCATCAGACCAAGTGCGACAAAAGCACCTGGGGCTTCCACCATAAAAGAGAAGGCATGAAAATTTTCTCCCAGGGAAAATAAAGGTGTCCCTCCCCAGACGGTAATGGTGCCGGCCCCAATGAGTTCTCTCACCGCACCGATGGCCGCCAGGGAAAGAGTGAAGCCAATACCGATGCCAAGGCATCCGCGATGGCCAGAGGCGGGCTATTTTTGCTAGCAAAAGCCTCAGCCCGGCCCAGTACGATACAGTTGACCACGATCAGGGGGATAAAAATCCCCAGCTTTAAAAACAAGGGGTAGGTATATGCCTGCATGACCAGTTCCACAATGGTAACAAAGGTGGCAATGATAACAATGAAGCAGGCGATTCTGACTTTGGATGGGATCACATTCCGCAAAATTGAAACCAGAAGGTTGGAGAATACCAGCACAAAGGTGGTTGCCATGCCCATACCGATACCGTTTTCAACTGTTTTGGTTACTGCCAGTACCGGACAGAGTCCCAGCACCAGCCTGAAAGGAGGTATTTCAGCCCATAGTCCCTTAGTAAATTCTTTTGCCAAGGATTGTGCCATCTGTGTTTATCTCCTAATCTATACCCTATTGGATCTGTTTTAAAATTTCAGGTTTGAGCTGCATGTATAACTTCTGAGCCTGAATAGCGCCCAGGGTCACCGCACGGGAAGTGATGGTGGCACCGGACATAGCGTCAATGGAGCCGTTGTCGGCTTTTAATGCCAGGTTGGCATCGATCGGTTTCCCGGTAAACTGGGAAACAAAGGTCAGGTCATCCTTGGCCCGGGCTCCCAGTCCCGGTGTTTCAGCATGCGTGGTCACACGGGCGCCGACGATCGTGTCGTTTTCCATGTTGATTCCCACCATAAGCCCGACATCTCCGCCGTATCCGCCTTTGCCTTTTGTTTCAAAAGCCACTGCCTTGGAACCGTCCGACAGTTTTCCGGGAAAAATCTGGAGTGTGGTGTCATCAATGGCCAGGTTGAACCGTTCTGCAATGGGATTGTTGGAAACCTCTGGAAAAATGTCTTCAATGGCCGGGGCTTTTTGAAATTTTAAAATCTGTTCCTCAATCCGGACTTCCGTGCCAGACTTGATGGCGGCCAGAAGCCCGCCGGATAGGGTTGTCAAAACAGTCAATACCACGATCATACTAACCATTTCACGCATTGTTCATATCCTTTCCCAAAGCGGTGGGTCTGATGTTGTCCAGCAGGGGATTGACAAGGTTCACCAGCAGGATGGCCAGAATCGTTCCGTCTGCGTACATGCCGATATTGCGCATCAAAATGATCATGAAGCCGCCCAGAAACCCATAAATCAGCATGGGAATCCGCCGGACCGGAGTAGAGGCGCTTTCCGTGATCAGAAAAAAGGCGCCCAGCATCGTGTATCCGGAAAACAGATGAAAGCAGGGGCTGGCATAGCTCTCCGGATTGGCCAGATAGAAAAGAAATGCCGTCGCCAGAATTCCGGCAATGAAGGAAACCGACAGTTCCCACCGGATATATCCCTTCAGAATCAGGTAAATGCCTCCGATGATGAGACCTAGGCTGAAGGTGGCGCCGATGGCGCCTACTTCCCGCCCCATGAACAGGTTGCTCAATGGAAACAGATCGGTGCCGGCGCCCTGGAATTTCACGGCCACCAGCGGGGCCAGGGCGGTGAAATCAAATTCATAATTCACATAGGCGGTGTTGAAATCAAAAAACATGTTCCATGACAACATCAGGACCGCCATGCCCAGCAATGCCGGATTAAATGGATTGGCACCGGTTCCGCCGAAGATCATCTTACCCATGAATACCGCCACGAACGTGCCCACCAGCACGATCCACCAGGGAATTACCGCCGGCAGCATCATGCCGAACAAAAGCCCGATCAAGGCCGAATCCAGGTCTCCGACGGTCAGGGGTTTCTTGGTTATTAGATTGATGATCATTTCCCAGAGAATGGCAAAGGACATTGACAGGGCCAGAACGCCCAGGGCCGGGGCACCGAATTGAAGAATCCCGAAAACGGCCGCCGGCAGCAGGGCAATAATAACATTGAGGTTTTTTTTGAACAGACTGTCTCCGTCATGCCAGAACGGGGCGTGGGAAACAGTGAGTTTCGTGTGGTTCATGGACAGTCTCCCTTTATGCGTCAATTCTGAGTTTTTCAGTTCATGTTTTCCCAGCCGGATATACTGGGACAGCGCAATCCGTGAAGTGCAGACATAGGCGCATAATCCGCAGTCGATGCAGGATTCCAGATCGCATTTATCTGCAGCGGTCTCATACTGGGTGGCCTGCAAAAACCGCACCAGCAGGTTGACGGGAATATCGGCCGGGCAGGCCTGGATACACTTGCCGCAGTTGACACAGTTGGTATCGGACAAGGAAATGATGTCGCCTTTGTCCTGAATCAGCACGGTATCCATATCCGGTGTCACCGGATGGTGGGGGGTGAAAGTGGCAAAGCCCTGCATAGGACCGCCGATGATGATGCGGTCCTGTCCATCAATCTGGATTCCCAGCTGACTGAAAATGCTGCTCAGCGGGGTGCCGATCACTGCTTCGATCCGGTGCCGGGCTCCGGTTTTGTCAATGAGGGTAATACATTTTTCAAATACCGGTGCTTTGGCTTCATAGGCCCTGGCTAAAGATACCACCGCTTCGGCCCGGATAAAACAGACCCCCATTTCATCAGGGGTTTTGCCGGCAGGCAGAACTTTGTCCAGATGGTTTTTCATGACCATGGCCGGCAGGGTATCCGGATAAGTCAGACTCGCCGGCATGACAGTGACTCCGTCAAACCGGACCCGGTCCTGCAGATATCCGGGGATCAGCAGATATATTTTGGACAGGTTGGTGATGCGTTTGAGGATCTGAGCCCCTTCCTGAAGCAAGGTGGCCCGGGCTGTTCCGATGTACTGGGACGTGGTGGTCAACAGGTCGGTATCCGCCGCTGTGATGACCAGCGTACTGATCTTCCCGTTGTGTTGGATCAGACCATCAAACGGTGGGGCTCCCGGCAGCTGTGTCAGGTGGCGGGCCGCAAAGGACAGGTCTTCGGCCATGTCCGCATATCCGGTCTGTTCAGTATCGCGGGCATCCTTTTCAATGGTGATGCGGGTTCGAAGGCCACTGATGTTATCGACGGTAAAGGTGTCTATGGATTTGATGATGCCGGATACCGGTGATACCGCATATCCGGTGCTGTTTTCATACAGCAGCAGTTTCTGTCCTTTCTTGACAACATCGCCTTTTTTGATCAATGCCGCCCGGGTGCTGTCAATAGGATCCGGCAGCAGCAGTGTCAGAAGGGCGGGCACATCCATTTTCACGGGCGCTTCAGGATCGGGTTCCAGCAGGGCACAGGTCAGCCTGGGTTTGTTGGATAGCGTAAAAAAAGATCGTTTAATCATGAGTTACGTCCTTGTTTCAAAAAGCGGTTGTCATGACTGATGCAGGTCAAAGGCGGCAGGAGTCCGGATTTAGAGTACATGACATGCACTGCAATCAATGGGTCCTGCACCGTAATCCGCATGACATCCGATGCATGTCTCGTGAAGGGAATCTGTTCTTGACGGCATATAGTCGTCCCCGGTTTCTTCATGGCAGTCGCTGCAATTGTAGGTCTCGTCATCATCAATGTTGTGATGGCAGTCCAGACAATCCAGGGAATACGCCTCGGTATGCGTCTGGTGAGTGAACAGGACTTTGCCGGCATCATTTTGAAACATCAGGCGAACAGGTTCGGCCGGTGAAGGAGGGGAAAAAGCAGCATAGCAGACGATCCCTGTGATCAGTAAAACCGCTGTGATCAAGACCGCAAATCTCAGGTGTGGTTGTGATGTCATATATCAATCTTCCGGTCTAAGGGTTAGCGTTTGTGTGACAAACCCACAACTGGCAGCGTATATAGTATATTGCAGCTGGGTTGGCAAGAAAAAAAATTATTTTGAAGCCGGCTTGCATGCAGGTGCTGAGCCGGGTTTGGTTTTGCGGATCAATCTGGGTTTGTATTCTGTTTTCCGGTTCATGCCCGCCGATATTTTATGAAGAATGAAAAACGCGAGCCCGAAAAAAGAGAATCCCAGAATCATGGAGAAAAAGGATGCATTGATTTGAAAAAAAGGTGCCAGGACGTCACCGGTCAGTGCCCCGATCACCAGACAAAGGATGGGAACGATATATATTAAAAAGGTCAGCTGTAATGCGGATTTGGTCTGCATGCCGATCAGGACCGTGTCGCCTGCCTGAACGCCCAGGGTGTTGGGGACTTCGAGGGTGATCTCTCTTCCCCGGTGAGGGGTGCCGCAGCCGTCTTTTGCCGCACAGGATTCACAGGCCGCGGCCCGGTTGGTTTTTATCTGGGCCATGGCAGGGGTGGCTTGAATGACAATGCCGTGTTCAGTGATCATGGTGTGTTTTGTCCAGTGTTAACGGGTTCAATGGTTGCTTCCGGTTATGATTGAGGATATTATTACCTATTCCCCAAAGGCCTGTCAATTTTTTGTTTTTTTGCCTTGACAAGAACCGGACGATCCTATATAAACGTCGAGTCTTGATTGAGACATGCTCCCCAGTAGCTCAGTTGGCAGAGCAATTGGCTGTTAACCAATGGGTCCGCGGTTCAAGTCCGTGCTGGGGAGCCAACTAAATACTTAAGGATATCCCGAGAATTCAGTTCCTCGGGATTTTTTATTTAGGGCAAATTTAATACATCTATAATACATTCTTTGTTTTCCTTCCGAGAGAACCTCTACAACGGGGTACTTGGAAAAACAAACCCCACTATTGTTTTTTCTTGGTTCAAGTGCTATCTATACGAGTTCTTCCTATTGCCGTTGCTTACGGATAACCATGTCATTGAATGCCGTTGCCAGTGTACCCCACCTTATCTGACTTGGCAGATATTCGTTCAATAGCCTCATTAGCAATGGCATTGGCATCAGTGGTAGATAGAGCACCTTCTTCTTCAAGTGTCCTCGCAGCAGCATATATGCTCACCTCGGTGATGATTTCAGCTGTCCCGCCAGCCTCAAGCTGAAGCTGTTCCTGTTGTTTAGAGAGACTGTCAAAATATGACGACACGGATGCCAGGGTGTTTTTTTTGCTACGGTGCCAGATCAACCATGTGCAAATGGGGCATGAAGGTGGCTGATGCCTGTGAAATTTTCATCGGCATGATGAAGGATGACAGGATAACTCTGCAAGCCACCTGATGCTGCTCCATGCTAAGGGATGGGGTGGCGAGCGATCAGGAAAAGGCAGGCCAAGACCTGTCAGGTGCTGCTCAATGAAGTTGAACGAAAGTGAACCGACCGATGAAACGTCGAAATCTTAGGTGTCGTCAAAAAATGGGAATATAGCCTACCGCTGATAAGCGCACCAGAAACCTGTTTACGAGGTACGTGACGTCCGGCGTAAAGGCGGCAAGATCAAGGGAGATCGGCTCATCAGTCCGCTATTGGCCAATCTATTCCTACACCATGGTATGGACGTATGGATACAACGTCATTATCCAGAGATACCATAAAGCACTTGGGGCAAGAATGGAAGAAATCAGATTGTCATTGCATCCAGAGAAAACCGAGGAGTTTGTCTTTATTTTTTTAATTTTTCGTGAATTATTCGGGCTAAGAAAACCCTTTTAAATTTTAGCTGAATCTCTAATATTTATGCATAACTACACTTCATGCTTTCTCACCTATTTATTTCTTGCTCGTCGGTGGTCAATATCTCATCTAAAACCCTGAGAAAATTTTCACCGAGAATTCCTCTGATTTCCTTTTCGGTATATCCCCGGGCCATAAGTTCGATTGTTAAATTCGGAAGTTTTCGGGCATTTTCAAGGCCTTTTGCAAAGTTTGTAATTGAGCTTCCTTTAGCCAAATATCCTTTAGGATCCATACAGGCGATCACCATATCTTCTGCATAGTCTATCCAGTCCGGGCCCAGTGCAATGGTTTCCGGTCCCGATAAAGTGGCGATATGATCGATATGGTCCACGACTTCAGCTACGCTTGCCTGTTGAGGATGAACATAAGGCGCACAAAAACAGATACCGACAATACCGCCTTTTTTGGCCAAAGCCATAATCTGGTCATCATACAGATTTCTGGGGTGATCGCAGATGTTCCTAGCATTGGAGTGAGAAGCGATCACTGGGTTTTCACTGCATTGCATGATATCCCAGAAACCGGCCTCCGAGATATGGGAAACATCAACAACCATTTTGATCCTGTTCATTTCCTGAATCAATTCTTTTCCAAATTTTGTCAATCCGGACCCGGAAGGTTCCCCCGAGCCGTCTGCTGCCATATTCCGCTTATGCCAGGTAATGGTCATAACCCGTACACCCAACCGATAAAAATTTCTTAACACGGACAGGTTTGTTCCTATAGCTTCTGCTCCCTCAATGCCGAGCATAAAGCTGATTTTACCTTTTTTTTCGCTTCCCTGATCTCTGCAGAGGTGGTAACGATAGATACTTTATTCGGACTTTCCGCTGCATCCATCAATCCACAGTCGATGAGTTCCAGGGCAGAAAGGGTCGGATTCATAAAAAAAGGATAGGCCTCGTATCCGAAATGAGGGACTGTTGACATCAAGGCAAAATCGATTCCACCCTGATTAAATTTAGGAAAATGGTGCCGTTCGAGCACTTTATTTTCCAGACGTCCTCTTCGAGTGACCATGTCCATTTGAATATCGCAGTGCTGATCTACAACCAAGGCGTCAAAGTGCAGTTCTAATGATTTTTTTATCAATTTTTCATCTTTCATGATCCTAACCTCCGATGCTATAGGATTTCAGGTTTCACGCCTGATCCTTCCGCCGTTTTCGTGGAACCGTCAGCATGACCCCGCAGCAAATAATTAATACCATTCCGGCGAACAGTCGCCTGGTTATAGGGTCATCAAAAATGAAAATACCGATAAATCCTGCCATGATAACCTGACTGGTCAAAATCACTCCGCTGGAATGGGCTGAGAGAGCCTTCAAACCGTAGTTCATTAGCAATTGTGCACTCAAGGCTAAACCTGAGACAATGGCCAGAGCAATCCATCTGGTTTGATCGGGCATGGTCTCGGGTCCGAGAAAAAATAATGCTGAAGCGGATACCGGAGCTCCGACCAGACAAAAATAAAAATACGGTGCACTGAAATCATTGTTTGTTCTTAGTTTGCGTACGAGATTTAAAGAGAACCCTGCAAAAAAACTTCCAACCACGGCAATAATGTAGCCGCTATGAAACGATTCGGTAGTTTTGGTCTGCCACAAAACCAACATCGCCCCCAGGAATCCGCCGACGACAAACAACCAAATAGTCAGATAATGGGCGCTTGTTTTGACGATAACGCTTTGTCCGGTAAGGCATGCGGCAGATAAAAAAGTGGCGGCAACCGGAAAAATACGGATCAAGTTGTTTGATTGCGACATAGGTTCTGATGTGACTTCCAGGTTGCTACCATCCAACGGCATAAGATTCTCTCCGAGGATCAGCCGCTCCCATTAATATCCCTTTTTTTCGATCCAATAAGATACAACAGACTCCGCCAGCTTTCCAGGACCACTCGGGCCACAGATCTACACGATGTCCTTTTCGGATAAGCTCTTGCAAGACCGATTCCGGTATTCTGTTTTCGATCCTTAACATTCCTGGAAAGTAGGAATGAGGCGCAAAGGAGTTCGGAAAACTGAAGGTGGAAAAACGGGGCATTTCAATCGCTTCCTGTGGTTCGATTCCGTATTCAAGGATATTGAGCAGTACCTGAAGGACAGCCTGACACTGCACATCGCCGCCCGGAGTACCGATGACCATATAAGGCTTTCCCTTCCGGAAAATCATCACCGGATTGGGAGTTAGTCTCGGTCTTTTGCCGGGTTCGATGGATGCAGGATGGTAAGGATCCACTCTCGATTGTACACCCCTGGAAGAAACAGCAAGGCCGAGTCCTGGTATAATAGGTGTATTGGTAGGAATGTCGCTTGGGACTGCGGAAAAGATATTTCCGTAGCGATCCACTACGGCTACATAACTGGTATCCAAATGATCGTATTTTCCAGGAGCAGGATTCGGCTGGGGATTTTGGCTGCCGGTTGAGCCAGGTTCCCGGTTTTGTTTTTCCCAGGGCCAGGGATCGCCCGGAGCCGGCATTTCCGGGCAGGCTTTATTCCAGTCGATCTGTTCGATCCTTTTTTTGTTGTATGGTTCGGATAACAGCCCTTGCAGGGGTACCCGCACAAATTCCGGATCGCCTATGTATTTTTCCCTGTCGGCAAAGGCGAGTTTCAGCACTTCAGTCAACAGATGGATATATTCCCATGAGTTAGGGGTAAAAGCTTTTAAATCGAAATTCTTTATCATTTGCAGAGACTGCAAAAGCACCGGACCTTGGCTCCAAGGGCCGCACCCGAAGACGGTGTAATCCGAATAAGAAACACTGGGAGGGGTTTCGGTTCTAATCCGGTATGAAGCAAAGTCGTCCTGTGTCAAAAGTCCGCCATGTTTTTGATGATACTCCACAATCCTGCGGGAGATGGAACCTTGATAAAATTCATCCCGGGCGGCTGAAAGTGCTTTTTGTCTTCCCATAAATTTTGTTTGCTTTTCGGCTTCCACCATTTTCCCCAATGTAGCAGCCAGTTCTTTTTGTACAAACACATCCCCAGGCTCAGGGGGTCTTCCGTCAGGAAGGAACACCGAGGCAGTGGAGGGCCACCTCTGGTAATCTGCCAAGCTGTTTTTGATATTGGTCGACATTAATGGATGCATCGGAAATCCATGAGAGGCAAGATAAATCGCATCCCGGGTTACCTCTTCAAAGCTCAAGGTCCCGTAATTTTTCAAAGCTTCAATCCACGATGCAGGTCCGGCAGGCACCACTGCGGTTAAAATACCCGATGGAATCTTTCCCTGATGCTTGTTCATAAAAAAATCGACAGAAGCCTTTTTGGGCCACCAACCCAGACCGTCCAAGGTCACAATGGTGTCGGTTTCTGCCATATGGATCATAATCGGAGCCACACCGGCGAAGTTAACCATGTCAGTATGTACGACACTGATACAGATTCCTGCAGCCACCCCAGCATCCACGGCATTGCCGCCTTTATCGAGTATTTTCGCTGCGGCTTGACTGGCCAGCGGATGACCGGATGACACCATCCAGTTGGTTCCCATGAGGGTGGGACGATGCGATTCTCGAATCCTTTCTGAAGCTGAATGAACTTTATCATCGGACATGGCTACCTCACAGAATTTATGATTTTTAAAATGTTTAAGTTTTTAATGGGTTAACAATCCAAAATTAAATTAGAAGATTATTTACTGCTTTGAAGTTCATTAAATTGAGACAATTGTTTGATCTCTATTTTCAATAGTTGTCGAATGTAACAACATGTCTTCTTTTGCTCTTTCCGGGTTGTGACTTTAGGACCTTTACTCTTATCAGCCGCTAATTGATGATCCCGAACAAATACTTTGTAGTTCTTGTATTTCATCCGAATTTGCGTTTAGGGCGGCAAAATTTGCAATTTCCGACTCAATAAGCCATCTGAAACAAAAGTTTCCCGGATCCAGTTTTTTAAAATTGATCGATGATACCATGATTTTTATTTCTACTCTTGGTCAGTTGATTTTTTTTCTCTTTTGTATTCCCAAATAACGCTTAAAATAACGGTTAAAATTGAGGAAATAATTAATATAAGCGAAATGGGCCTGGTAAAAAACATCAAAACAAAATTTTCAGGAAGCATCAAAGCGGAACGTAAATTACTTTCCATAATCGGGCCTAAAATTAGAGCCATAGCGATGGCCAAAACCGGAAATCCTCCTTTTTGACAGATATAGCCGAGAAAACCGAAAATAATCGAGATCCAGAAATAATAAATGTGGCCGTATCCAATGGAAGCCCCGGTTATGGCGAGCACGCCTACAGCAGGCATGAGATATTTCTTTTTTATGAGAGAGATCCTTGCGATATAGGGGGACAAAGAAAGGCCGATTGGTAGAATTAAAAGATTGCAGGCGATCATAGTCCCGAAAATCAGATAGACCAGCGTGGAATTTTCTATGAAAAGGGTAGGGCCGGGGATTAATCCGTGAATCAACATGGCCCCCAGCAGCATCAATGTATTGGTGTCCCCGGGAATGCCGAGGGTCAACAAAGGCACCAAGGTTCCACCGGTGACCGCATTGTTGGCCGCTTCGCTTGCGCAGACTCCTTCCACAGCACCTTTTCCGAATTGTTCCGGATTTTTGGATACCCTCTTGGCTTCTCCATAAGACAGAAACGAAGCCACCAGAGCACCGGTCCCCGGTAAAGTACCTATAAAACTACCAATCAGCCCGGATTTTAAAATGCATGTCCAAAGCTTGGGTAATTGTCGGTAGGCAACTAAAATCCCAGAGACTCCTTTTTTAACGTCTGCAACCATTTCGGTTTGCTCTGCCATGCGGAAGGCTTCAGAAACGCAGAACATTCCGATAATCGCAGGCACCGCAGGGATGCCGATGAGAATTTCCTGAATGCCGAAAGTAAAGCGCGGATACATCGCCACCGGGTCTACACCGACGGTGGAAAGTAAAAGACCGAAAAATGTTGCAATAGTACCTTTTAATATGGATTTGCAGGCTATGGATAATACCACTGCGGTTGCGAACAATCCCAGAGAAAAATATTCTACAGGTCCGAACATAATCGCCACCTGGGCAAGTTGAAGCGATAGGAAAATAAGCACCACGCAGCTCAATAGTCCGCCAAGGGTGGAAGACAAGGTGGCCACGCCAAGAGCTTTTCCTCCTTCCCCTTTCATGGTCATGGGATAACCGTCGATCGCTGTGACAGCAGAAGTCGGAGTTCCGGGAACATTCATCAAAATAGCGGTAATCGATCCCCCATAGATGGAACCGCAATAAATTCCAAGAAGCATAATAAAGGCCGGATATTTCGACATGCCGAAGGTTAACGGGACCAAAAGCCCTATGGCCATTGTAGAGGTCAATCCGGGCGCAGCACCGATGATAACCCCTCCCAGGACCGATCCGAACAGAACGAACAAATTTCCGAACTGAAACAAAATAGATATGGCGTCAATGAAATTGCCCATGTTTATTTTTCTTCCGTAAACATTTCAATAGCATAATCCATCCATGCGCCACTGGGAACAAAGGCTTCCAATACTTTGACAAAAAAGAGAAAAAGACCGATGGCGACTGAGGCTGAAATAAACAGACTGATTGATGTTTTTGTCTTAAACAGTTTCATCAGCGTAAAAGAATACAAGATCGTGGAAAGAACAAAACCGATTCGAACAATAAGCCAGGGATAGATCACACTTGCGGCAAAGACATATGTCATTCGCCGCACATAGTCATATTCACTGATTTTTATATTCTTTTTCCAAGCTGATAGAAAATAGCGAGTGAATTTTACGGGGCTATTCTCGCTTTCTCCTCTATTCCGGATCAATTTTGCAATCATCACTAATGAGGCGGATCCACAGATTAGACACAAAATACGCGGGAAAAAACTTAACCCTCCGGGATCCATGCTCACTTCCGGAAATTGGAACGTGAGGATAAAAAAATATATACTGATAATAAGCGTGGTGAGACTAATGATCCATTCCGAAATCACGATAATGTCCTTGATTGGCAGGTCTTGAAATCAAAACCCGCCGCGCTAATAATAAATTTTTTATTTCGATTTTCTTTTTTCAATAATTTCTAATGCTTTAGCAGAGTTCCGCTGCATTTCTTTGATATGCTGTTGGAAGTCGGAGCCGTTTAATCGGAATACAGAAAGTCCCATCTTTTCCAAATCCGTTTTGAATTCCGGAATTTCCCAAACTTTTTTGGTTGCTTCTGATAACACCTTTTTGGCATTTTCGGGTAATCCTTTGGGTCCCCCGACACCATAAGGATGTTCATAGTGAACATTCCAATTTTTCTCAATCAGTGTCGGCACTTCAGGATAATCCGGATGTCTTTCCAAGCTCATATAGGCCAAAAACTTGACTTTCCCCTCTTTTACGTAAGGGATGTTAGGCCGCACCCAAGTGACATTGGCATCCACATGGCCGCCTAAAAGTGCTGCAGTTTGTGCCGGTGAGCCCTTGTGAAAGACTGGTCTTATTCTGAATTCCGCCTGATCTTCCCAAAGCACCAGCGGCTGATGATAAATACCACCGATGTCGGTAATGCCGACCGTAATTTCTTCGGGTCTTTTTTGTGCATCGGCAACAAATTCTTCCACCGTGTTCCAGGGCGCATCTGCTCTTACTGCTAAAACCGGAGATTGGAAGGCAAAGCTCGGAAGGATATCAAAATCGTCAATCGCGATGGGCGCAAGATTCATAAGTTCAAACTTTGGCAAATCTCCCTGAATGGTCACTAAATTATAGCCGTTTGGTTTAGCGGTTTTGGCTGCTAAATATCCTACGGTTGCCGCTCCTCCTGTAATGTTGTTGACCACGATATTCTGGCCGATGATCTTTTCCAGTTGCTTGGTGAAGATTCTGGTGGCGGTATCTGCTCCTCCACCGGCCCGCCACATGACGATCATTTTAATATCCTTTTTGGGATATTTGCTTTCTGCTTGAACGATACCGGAAAAAGAAAAGATCGATAGTAAAAATATCCCGGTGATCAACCCTGTAATAAGTTTTTGTCTTTCCATCAATTCACCTCCTGTTTTTGTTATATGTTAAGATGATAATTTGTTACCATCGCCAAGGTCATTAACAGTAAAAAACCAGTAACAATTCGAAATCTACGGCAGTCATCACAAACAGACAGATGAATGCCAACCTCTTCAAACCAATGATCGCGAAAAACCATCGATCCGTTGAAAATGGTTTTTTGCCAACACCGTCCCCTCTTTCCCCATAGGCCACCCGTTGAGAAGACAGGAAATTGTTTTTTTATTAACTAAGCCATAGAAATTTTTCAAAATTTTGAAGTTAGTAAATAATTTTAAAGTCCGATACAATAAAAAATTTTGGGGCTCTCCAATTTAAAGGCTGTCGCTGATTTATGCCCTTAGTAATATCTCTGCTTTATTTCTAAACCAATGTGCGACAAATGTATCCATGATCATCTGAGTCAGGTGATAAGCAATTGCTGGAATCAGTGCCATGGGATGGGAATTTGCAAAATAGCCGGCCCATACCAGGTATGAAATGGTTAGGGTTTTTTGTGATGTATGAATGGTAAAGGCTGAAGTAGAAGGTTGGTCCAGCTTTATTATCCCGGATAACCCCCTGTTGAAAAGAAGTATAACTATATGTAAAAAAATCATAAATACAAACACAATAAAAAGAACAGGACCTACCTCAAGAATACGGTTTGCAGAACTGGACACAGCATTTAGGATTATTAGAAGAACAATACACTGATTAAATATTGAAATACTTGATTTGAAAGGCTTCAATCCATGTTTTAACCAGGGACGTAAACATTGACCGATAATGGTAGGTAATAACACCTTAATGGTCAAGCCGATCAGCATCTGGGCTACCGGCAGTTCAATGGATATGTCACCGAACTTAAGAAGAATGTTGAGAATGATAGGGATGGTTATGATTGAGCAGAAATTACCGAAGACACAGATGAACAGGCTCAACGGAATATTGCCCAATGCAATAGCTGTCATCACAGTACCAGAAGCGACGGTCACGGGAGCGGCACCGATGATCAAAACACCAACAGCAAAATCAGGCCAGCTGCCTAAGAACAACTGTCCAAGAAAATAGGCAAAGACAGGAAAAAAAATCAGTGATGAGAATAGGGCCGCTGCCAGGACTTTTATATCTTTCATCTGATTCAGGATACTGGAGGTTTCCAAAGTTAATCCTGTCAGAAAAAAGCAAGAAAAATACCAATATTCAAAATTTCATACTGTTTGACAAACAGCCCTACTTGGGGCAGGAAAAAAGAAATAAGTATCATTAATGCAATGCCGATAAAGAACCAGTTTTTTTTTAACATTACTATTTTATTCTCCAGAAGAAGTTGTTTTTGTCGTTGAAACAAGATGTCGAATTGCTTCTGCTTCGACATTTTTTAAATGGGTTTCCATCAATTTGGTTGCGTTGTTTTCATTTTTTTCAAGGATAGCCTGTATCAGATTAATATGCCCTTGGCATGAAACCTTCATGCGGCTCTTACTCAGAATGGATTCATGCCTACTTTCTGAGAATAGATCTGAGATACGTTCGACAAGTTTGGGAATGATACTGCTTTGAGTTGCTTTGGCTATTTCCAGGTGCAGTTCTTTGTCTAAACTCGAAAATTTTCTTTGATCAATCGTCTTTTGTGAAAGGAGCGCTTTATTTTTTTCCATTAAAAGCTGTAATTGATCTAAATTTTTTTTTGGGCATTCCGGGCTGCTATTCTGGCCACTTGCGGTTCAATTATCTGCCTGATTTGGAAAATCTCCATCAGTTCATCTTTTTTGTCAAAAAGATAGCTGGCTATCATGCCTTTAGCCGCATCACTCTCATTCATCGCGATGTAATTCCCGCTTCCGGGAATGGAATTGATCAACCGACTGCGTTCAAGGGCTCTGAGAGCCTCTCTCAGAGAATGTCTGGACACGTTGAAAAGCTCACACAATTCTCTTTCCGGCGGCAGTCTGTCTCCCGGTTGAAGCTTGCCTTCCTCGATCAAGGTCCGAATCTGAGAAGCAATTTCTTCCCGGACTCTTACCTTTCGAACTTGTTTTACGTGATCGGATAGCGAGATTTTATGACGATTATTCATGGTTACTGAATAGGTTCCTAATAGTAAAGATAAAACAAACCAATAAATATTGGTCCAACCAACTTATCGGAAAAGGGTTTTCTTGTCAATGAATTATTTTATCATTTGGACCATGAAAAAATTACGGATGATTATGCATTTATCGTACATTCCGCACCTTATACAAACAAAAGTTAAATACTTTATTTCATATTATTCCAGAGAGTTAAATAAAATTTAACCATGGAAGAAAAAGATGAAATAATAATTAAAGATCGACTAGATAAACAACAATCGGCTAGCTTATGATGAACTCCATAAAACCCAACCAGAAAGGGAGCTATCATGGAACTGCCAGGTACTGAAAAATGGAAATTCACCGATATACAGTTTTTACCCATTGTCAGAGAGTTCGCGAAACAAATCAATCTGGTTGAAACTATCAATACCATGGTCGATTCCAAGATGAGGCTTACTCCCGGAGATGTTGTACTGGCAATGGTTATCGATACAGTGACCGGGAGAAAACCGTTGTACCGGTTTGAAGAATCCCTGCATGCCCTGGATACCGAGTTGATACTGGGTAAACCGATTGATCCGGCGGAATTCAATGATACCAACCTTGGCCGGGCAATGGACAAACTTTATGAGACAGGCACCCACCGGATTTTTCCCCAGATATCCCAAAATGCCATTAACGGCTTCAAGCTGGACACGAAGCATCATCATTTTGACATCACATCTGTCACCGTGTTTGGGGACTCCATTTACATTGCGGATTCAGCTTTTGTCACGCCTGGAAATCTGGCAAAGGCTGTCGAGAGCGACATCCGTTTTTTGAGCCGATTACCTGCCAACCTCATCGAGTGCAAGAAAGCCATATTAAACGCGATTGCAGCGGATGATTGGCAGGAACATTGGGGCTCTGACAGACGACGGCAGTGAAAAAAGGCAGCCGGCTTTTTATCGCTATCACGATACCACGGTCACCATAGATGACAGATCCCCTACCGGGCCATTGTCATTCATTCGCGCGCCCATGACAAAAGACGGAACAAGCGGATCGATCTCATCCTGAAAGACAGCAGGAATAAGCTTGAAAGACAGATCAAGGAATCGATTCCCCAAAAATTTCGGATCTCAGTTTTTTGAAACAGAGATCGGTTTCAGGTTCGGAAAGAATATTACGGAACCGGTCGAGAATATCGGGTCACTGAAAAAAGCTGTGTTCATTCTATTTCCGGACCACCTCTTTTGCCTGGAAATAGACGTTCCTCACTTCCTTGACTACTCTTGGACCGGATTCGAATCTTCAATTATATCGGCTGATAGCTCGATGTTTCCGGCAATCACAGTAAGAATATTGTTGAATTCATGGGCAATTCCGCCCCCAGGGTGCCGAGGGATTCCGGTTCAACATGCCGTGTTGCCGGTTCCTGCCCCTTTTCTCAGTTCGGATGAAAGTGAATTGATCCGCGCCGATAATTCGATCATTCTCGGTTCCCTGTCAACGGCCATTTTGTCGAATATCTCAAGCTCTCCGGCGGTGTCCTATCGTGCGGGAACAAAACCGGGCTTTATTTTTTTCCTTAGGAACGGTTATCGTTTATATCGGATAATAATATATGGATTTGATTTCTTTAAATTTACGAATACTGCGAAGTTCACGAATAATTCATTCCCATGTGGCGGTTTTGGTCAAATGATTTGGCGGGTCGGAAGGTCTGAATTTGATGGGATAAGGTCAAAGTGAATTCACCGTGGGGCATACTGGTTTTTTGTTTGGTGTCATTTTTGACCGTTTGTTTTCGGAGCGTTGCCTGATTGAATCGGAAATATGAGGGCAAAAGGTATCGATTTTTTCTATGCATTCAGGTAACGGCTACAGAAATTTTAAATTTGATTTGAGGTCGGGAATGAGAAATAATAACAGGTTGATCCAACAGGTAAAAAAACAATCCAATTGATTGAAAGAACATGGGGGAGGCGATGAATCAGACATTGACCAATGGCTTGGAACCGGTCCGGTTGACTCAGTGTGTCAAAGGGGCCGGGTGAGCGGCCAAACTTCCGCCGGGGGACCTGGCGGCAGCGTTGGACGGATTGACCGTTCCCACAGATAAAAATGTTCTGGTAGGGATGGGGACGGCCGATGATGCTGGCGTCTACAGGATCAGTGATGATTTGGCCCTGATTCAGACGGTGGATTTTTTACGCCCATTGTTGATGATCCCTATGATTTTGGCCGTATTGCCGCCGCCAATGCGCTGTCCGATGTCTATGCCATGGGGGGGATTCCCAAAACCGCCATGAATCTGGTGGCGTTTCCTCTGGGGTCCATGGATTTGGCGGTTTTGAGAAAAATTTTGGCCGGCGGGATCCACATCCTGGAAGAATCCGGCACCGTGCTGCTGGGAGGGCACAGTGTGGAAGATGATGAACTCAAGTATGGATTGTCTGTCACAGGCTTTGTGCATCCGGACAGGATATTGGCCAATCAGGGATTGAAACCCGGTGACCGGCTGGTTCTCACAAAACCCCTGGGCACCGGTGTCATGAACACCGCAGTCAAAGCCGGGCTGGCTTCCCGGGACCAGATCCGTGAGATAACAGAACTGATGGCTGCGTTGAACCGGGATGCGGCCAGCGTCATGGCCCGGTTCCCCATTTCCGCCTGCACGGATATCACCGGATTCGGCCTGCTGGGACACCTGGCGGAGATGGTGAGCGGCACGCCGGCCGGGGTTCGTATAATCAGCGATCAGGTTCCCCTGATCCCCGGATCACTGGAATTTGCCGAAATGGGCCTGGTGCCGGGGGGGGCCTTCCGAAACCGTCAGTTCCGGAGCGCCATGGTTTCACTGAGCGGGACTATCCACCCGGCTCTTCGGGATCTTCTGTTCGATCCCCAGACCTCGGGCGGCCTGCTCATGGGATGTCCGGAAAAACAGGCCCGTGACCTTGTGGCGGCTCTGCACGGTCAGGGAATAACCCGTGCCGCTGTCATCGGGGAAGTATCGGACCGAAACCCCGGAATCATTGAGGTGGTCTGACAATCCGGAATGATAATGGCGGACATAAAAAAATTAACCCATTCATAAATGAGAGAATAAAAAAATGACAACGAATATTGATGCCCGGGGACTGGCCTGCCCCCAGCCCGTATTGATGGCCAAACAGGCAGTGGATACTGACCGGCCTTCTCGGTTGAACGTCCAGGTGGACAATGAGGCGGCCGTGGAAAATGTTTCCCGGTTTCTGGGAACCAGGGGATATGAGACCATGTCAACTGGACAAGACGGGTCATTCACAGTCTCCGGCGTGGATACCTCGAATTCAGGAAAGGAAGACAATGCCGCCGATAGTATTGAAACCAGGGCGAAAGTCCCGGATTCCGATCACGGGGAGGAGACCCGGAAGATACTGGTGCTCATCACTTCGGACCGGATGGGTTCCGGAGACGATGACCTGGGGCGAAAGCTGATGATCAGTTTTATAAAACCCTGGCTGAAATGGGAGATGAACTGTGGCGGCTGGTATTTGTCAACAATGGTGTCAAGCTGACCATTTCAGGGTCTCTTGTTCTGGAAACGCTGCGTGAATATGAAAAGCAATCCGTCTCCATCTGGGTCTGCGGAACCTGTCTGACCCATTTTGGTCTGCTCAATGAAAAACAGGTGGGCGAGACCACCAATATGCTGGATATCATGACGGCCATGCAGCTGGCCACCAAAGTGATCTCTCTCTGACCCCGGCACCTCCCCCGACTTTTTTTGTTTTGATGCCTGCATGAAGCTGTGATAAAATGCATTGCAGTGATCATTCTTCAAGGTTTCAACGGAGGCAGTGGCATGAACTTTTCTTCTTCTCAAAAAATGGTCAGGGATCTATTCACCTCTGCAGGTGTGGAAATAAACGGTTCACGGCCGTGGGATATTCAGGTGGGACGAAACCTTTTCTATAAACGCCTGGTGGCCGGCGGTTCCATGGCTTTGGGAGAAAGTTACATGGACGGATGGTGGGAATGCCCCCGGCTGGATCAGTTTTTTGATAAAATTCTAAGGGCCCGGCTGGATGAAAAAGCCGGAAAGTCCATCCGTGCTGCGTGGTGCCGGTTCAAGGCCATGCTGGCGGCATCTCCGGGGAAATTCAGGGCGTTCGAGATCGGCCGTCGGCATTATGATATCGGCAATGACCTGTTTTCCCTAATGCTGGACAAATCCATGAATTATTCCTGCGGGTACTGGGAAAAAGCCGATACCTTGGAAACGGCCCAGGAAGCCAAAATGGCGTTGATCTGCCGCAAATTAAAGCTGTCTCCGGGGATGCGGGTGCTGGATATCGGTTGCGGATGGGGAGGCCTGGCCGCATATATGGCCCGGACATATCAGGTAAGCGTAATGGGTGTCACCGTATCTAAAGAACAGGTGAACCTGGCCAGAGAGCGGTGCCGTGGATTGCCTGTGGAGATCCGGCTCAAGGATTACCGGGACTTGAATGAATCCTTTGACCGTGTTGTGTCCGTGGGCATGTTCGAGCATGTGGGCAAAGCCTGCTACAAGACCTTTATGGGCGTGGTGAACCGGTGCCTGAAAGATCAGGGGCTTTTCCTGCTGCATACCATTGCCGGAAACCGGTCGGTCCGCAGCTGCGATCCCTGGGTTTCCAAATATATTTTTCCCAATTCCATGGTGCCGTCTAGCCGACAGATCACCGAGGCGGCTGAAGATTTTTTTGTGCTGGAAGACTGGCACAATTTCGGCCCGGATTACGACCCCACGTTGATGGCCTGGCATGACAATTTTGTGACGAACTGGGAGAAAATCAGGTATGCCTATGATCACCGGTTCTACCGCATGTGGACCTATTACCTGCTGGCCTGTGCCGGAACGTTCAGGGCCCGGAGCAACCAGTTGTGGCAGATTGTGTTTTCAAAAGGTGGGGTTCTGCCAGCCTATGTGAGTGAGCGGTGAGCGACTCAGGGAGCTGGTGAGACCAGTCCTTTGGCAATGGCGTACCGGGTCAGATCGGCCACGCCCTGAATGCCCAGTTTGGATTTGAGATTCCGTCGGTGGACATCAATGGTTCTCACGCTTAAATGCAGAGTTTCCGCAATTTCCATGGAACTGTGACCTTCGGCAATCCCCACCAGAACCTGTTTTTCCCTCTTGGACAAAAGGCTCAACCGATCCGGTGAACCGGTCACCAGCAGATGGGTGATTTCCGGACTCACGTACATATGTCCGACCAAAACCGCTTTAATGGCAGTCATTAGCTCCTTGAAAGAACAGGATTTAAGCACATAGGCAGATGCACCGGCATTGAGCATGCCTTTGACATAAATTTTTTCCGCATGCATGGACAGGGCCAAAATGCGGATGCCCGGATTGGCGGCCAGAATTCTCCGGGTCGCTTCCATGCCGTTGAGATCCGGCATGCTGATATCCATGAGGATGAGATCCGGACAGATTTTTTCGGCCAGGGAAACAGCCTGGATACCGTTAACGGCCCGCCCGGTCACAGTGAATTCACCGGTGGCATCCAAGGCTTGAGCGATTCCGTGGTGAAAGACCCGGTGGTCATCCACGATGAGGATGGTTTTTTCTTCATGGGTATGGGATTCCATTGGGTTGACCGGTGCGGTCAGGGTGATTTTCGTCCCTTTGCCGGGGGTGGAGACGACGGTCAGGGTCCCGCCGAAATTCTGAATCCGTTCAGACAGGCTGTACAGACCGAATCCGTGGTTCCGGGATGGTTTAAATGTCTGACAATCCATTCCCGCCCCTGAATCTTCCACCTGAAGGCAGATGTCCGATCCTGTGTTCCAGAGCTGAATGGTGGCGGTTTGCGTACCGGCGTGTTTCTGAATATTGGTCATCAGTTCATCCAAGGCCCGGTACAGGGTGATCTTCAGGGCATGAGACAAGGGAACGGGAGCGGAGATATGATTGACATAATGGTATGCTGTGCCTTCCCGGTCATTGGTTTCTTCGATCAGTGCACCAATGGCGATATCGATATCAAAATCATCCAGAATCGGGGGAGACAGTCTGTAAATCAGTGTTCGGATCTCCCGGATTGCCTGTTCCAGAATGATTTGAATGGTCCGGATCTGGTCCTGCCGGGGCGGTTCATCGGATTCGATCAGGTTTTTGGTTCGTGAAATCCCCATGGCCAGGGTCTGGACAACGCTGTCATGCAGGTCCGATGCAATCGTCTTTCGTTCGGTTTCATCTGAATAGACCAGGTGTTCGTTGAGTTCTTTCAGCCGGGCGGCCTGGCGGGACAGCACCTGGATATGTTCTTTTTCCCTCTGCTGGGACAATTGCAGCCGGTGGGTCATTTCATTGAAGGCCCGGGACAGCTCCCCGATTTCATCATTGCGGTTTTCCGGGGCTTTTTCCGAATAGCCTTCCCGGGATATCTGGCGTGTCAGAAGGGTCAATTGCCGAAGCGGGCGGATAAACCGCCTGACCCCCAGATAATTGCACCCCAGTGCCACCAGAAAAATGATCCCGGCATAAATCATGAAACTCTTCAAGATCCCTGAGAGGTTGTTTTCCATCACTTCGCGTGTCTGCCGGATCGAATGAAGCAGGCCGTTTTCACTGCTGACTAGCCCGATGTACCACCCAGTTTGCTGCAGACGGTGGGATGCCAGGACATAGGACTGGTCGTTAATGGTCAGAGTGTCTTGGTGACCCATCGATTCCAGAATGTGCTGAGCGGTCTCTGCCACAACCGGGAGACGGGAATCAGACAGGTTCAGGGGCAGGATGTCGCTGGAGTTCTTGAAATGACGGATATCCTTATCCAGTCCGAACAGGGACAGGTGCGTAAAAGGAAAAGAGATCAGACGACCGTGTGCATCCATGAGAAAGGCGAAATAATCACCGCGATGCTCTTCCGGATCTGAAAAAACCGGGTGCCCGGCATCCAGATCCTGAATGAGATGGTTCAAGGGAATGTCCATGCCTACGATTCCTTTGAAGCGGCGGTCGTCATCCAGTATGGGGGCAACACCGGTTATTATCAGTCCGGCATCCATATCATTCTTGTAGAGCCGGGTCCATCGGAAAGTAAAATCAGGTTCAAGCTGCCGGGTAAAGGTGGTCATGGGTTCCCCATCCCGGAGGTCGAAAACAACGGAGTTCGGCAGGTTGAAACGCGCCTGGCGCATGTCTGGATTCAACGTGTGAAATTTTCCGATACCGGACCGTGTGGTGATGTGAACCGCCGCCGCCCATGGGATATTTTTCCGGATCATGGCCAGATAGGGGTCGATCTCCGTTAGAGCTTTCAGTTCCGAGGCAATGGCCGGTGAAATGGTCGTCTCTCCCCAGAATGCCGTAATCAGGGGTTCGGATTCAGGGGTATAGAATATATTGCTGTCAGGGTTGAGGGTCATGGGTGGAGGCGGGGAATGGGAAGGATTGCCCGCGTTCAGTTGTGAATAAATTTCACTGGCTTTAATCCCCAGGAAAGTCACGGATGTTTGTCCGTGCAGAAATATCTCATCATATTTCCGGGCTTTTTCCCGGGCCATTGAGGTCAGAAACTGACTGGCGATTTGTTTGATCTGCCGGGTATTGGCCGTGTCCGCGAACCGGCCTAAATTTTTTAATGCATGATTAACCAGAAAAAAGAGCGGAATGGTAAAAATTAGAATGGACAGAACCGAAGTGCAAAACAGTTTCAGGGAAATGCGTGTTTTGATGGAAAGCGTTTTGTTCTGAAGTGCCATGGATCTTAATATTACAGGATTCTGTGAGGGTTGGCAAGTTATAGAGACAGGCGGCGAAAGAGAAATTCAAAGGTCAAAAGATCGTTTTTGAATCAGGCAGCCTCTGGTCTGGAAAACAGCCGAATATTCCGCGTGCAGATGATTTCAGGAGATCGGCGCCAGGGTGTCCGAAACACCCGGCTGCCGGCTCAGCGCGTCTCTGATGATGGTATCTATCGGTTCAACGTCCAGTCGTAATGCAGGTACTCAAGATGGATTTCCCCCCGGTCAGATGCCTCTTTCAAGGCCTGTTTTAATGGGGCATCCGCATATTGCCGGATAAACCCCTGGGGATTGCCTGAAAAATCGTCTTCAAACCATTTGAAAATCCGGCTGATAAACAAGGTGCTGCCTTTCAAAAAAGTATTTTTCGGATCGTTGATGAACTGCCGAGCCCGCTCATCCAGCCGCGTTTCCAGGGTGTCTCCTTCATAGGGCGTGCCGGAAAGCGGAGGGCAGCTTTTGGCCGCGCAGTTGATGGCAAAATGAACCCTGGGGTCCTTGAAACGGGGCCTGAGGATGTCATGTTCGATATGGTCCAGGCTCACCGTGAATCCGTTGAGGGGGATGAATTTTTTGCTCCAGGGATTGGAAAAGAAACTGCTGATCTCCTTGATTGAATTGATGCCCGGGTACCGGGTCAGAATCAGCTTGATGGTAAAAGCGTTATAGGCGTTGATGTAAAATGCGAACTGGTGTCTGCGGGACAGGGCCTGGGGGTCCGTGGTACTTAAAACGGCCAGGTACTGGTCCAGTCTGGCTTCATCCTGTTTGAAACCGTCATAGTCTACCCGGCCGTCAGTGACATGGGTTTTAAGCAGCACAGCCCAGATCCCGTTGTCCACAGGACCGGCATCAGCAACGGAAAAACGGTCGGCCAAAATCGCTGCGAGCGCAAAAAGGATGAACAAAACAAATTGTTTCATGCACCCAGTTAATCACAATTTTCAGGTGATTTCCAATGGATTTTGAGAAATTCCGGTTTAAACTTCGGGGTCAAATCAGGCCGATGCCCGCGGCCAGATCCAGACCGCCGTGGAAGAACGGAAACGGCTGAAGATCAAGGGTGTTCAGATGGCGGAACTGTCTGCCTGGAAAAATGAGCCCCACCCGCCAGCCGTGAAAGTCCGCTGCCAGTTTTCGGGTGATTTCCCGGTAAAAAGCTGCTGTGTCCCTAAGGTGTTCCAGGCGCCTGCCATAAGGCGGGTTCAACACGATCACGCCCTTTTGAGTCGTTAACCGTTCCGGCATCAGGTCGAAAAAATCCAGCTGAGCGGTTTGCACCGGCGCCAGAAATTCATGGGTGGACAGATTGGTGGAAAGGATGGTCATGGCTTCCGGGTCCTTATCAAAGGCGAAGACGGCATGGACATTTGAAAACTGCTGTGCCAAGCGTGTCCGGGCATGGGCAAATGCCGCCGGGCTGATCCCGGGCCAGGTTTCAAAAGCAAATCTGCGGTAAAATCCGGGTGGAATGCGGGCCTGGATCATGGCCCCTTCAATGGCAAACGTGCCTGACCCGCTCATGGGATCCATGAGCACGTCCTGTCCGGTGAATCCGGCGGCATTCAGGATGGCAAAGGCCAGGTTTTCCCGCAATGGCGCGGCGGCCACCCGGGTTTTAATGCCCCGTTTGAACAGGGGCGGGCCAGACATGTCCAGAGAGATGTCGAAGCGGTCATTTTCGGTTCGGATCATGAGGGTCTGGGATGGATTGAACGCATCACAGAAAGTGGTTTGACCCGGTCCGGCCCCCAAGGCCGCCCGGACAATGGGGCGGCATCTCTCGGCAATGGCATCGGAATGGTAGAGCCGGGATTTTCGGGCGCTCACTTGAATGGCCGGATCTGTGCCGGCCGGAAGAAACAGGTTCCAGTTAATGTCACACAGTTTTTTTTCCAGATGTGTAAAACGCCTGGCTCTGAATCGGGCCAGGCGCATGAGGATGCGGGAGGGAGAGCGAAGCCGGAGATTAGCCAGACAGACGTCCATGATTCTGGCTTGAAAAGACACCCCGCCGGGTATGGTCCGGATATCGTGAATCCGGGCATCCAGATGGGTCAGTTCCCGGGCACACACCTGCCTGAGTCCGGGCGGGCACACAGCGAAAAATTCATGGGTTCTGGCGGTCACCCGCCGTTTGACCCGCCTGGCAAAGGCCGGATCCGTCATCTATGGATCACTGGGTTGAATCGCATGACGTCAGGATCTGTTCAATCCGTTCCTGGATGAAATCAACGGCCTGTGAAACGGTTTCTTCGGAGATGGAGGGAACGCCGGATCCCAGCTGTTTCACCTGTTCCTCATCCATGTCCGCGATTTTTGATACGGCAAAGGTGTCCACGGATTCTCCCCGTGGCCGCAGCCACATCCCCCGGCCACGCCCACGAATTCATCTTTGTAATAAATGGGAACCACCAGTTTGGTTAGGCCGGCATCGCATTCTTCCACCGCTGGTTTGCGAGATTGTTTCACCATGGCTGTCATGTTCATGTGGGCGGCTGAACAGATGAAGGTCTGGCCTTTTTCCACCGCTTTGATGGCAGGGCACAGGGGGTTGGAAAAATTTTTCACCTGGGTGATGCGGATACCTTCCGGGTTGAACACCGATCCCTGTAGATTGAATTTGTCATACAGCTCAATTTCCAGAGCTTCCCATGTTTCCATCGGGCAGATATCTAAAAGCGTCATATCGGATTCCTGAAAAAAATTAGATTATATTCAAGCATGATGGGAATGTCAAACAGGTCTGGACCCCCGGGATGGTGACACCTTGTTTTTAAGGGGAAAGATAGGAGGGAAGATGCCACCATCCCGGGGGTCCAGATTGATGAGACGTTCGTTTTATGCCGGGTCAATTGAGTTTGAGCCGGTCTTTTTGATTACCAGTGGCCTTCGGTATTGGGGGCGGCCGAAACCGTATACTCTCCCGCCTTAAACCGTTCCACAGCGGATTGAACGGTACCGCTGACATCATTGGCTACCTTGACGCCTGCGGCCTCCAGGGTTTTGAATGCATTGGGGCCGCAGAATCCGGTCAGAAGAATCTCCGCGCCTTTGTCTGACACCGCGGCAGCCGCCTGGATCCCGGCCCCTTTGAACGCATCCTTGTTGGCGGCATTGTCAATGACGTCCACCTCCAGGGTATCGGAATCCACCACCAGGATATAGGATGCCCGACCGAACCGCGGGTCCACGTCAGCAGTCAGATCCGGGCCTGTGGCGGTAATGGCAAGTTTCATGAAGCTCCTTAATGTCCGCCGCCACCGCCGCAGACCTGGTCGTTGGTGATTTCCGGCAGTCTGCCGGCAATGAGATCCATGACCACGGGTTCGATTTCCGGCCGCTGGTCATCATGGTACACGTCAATGCCCACCTGGCGGAATCCCATCAGGGGGCGCATTCCGATGCCGCCTACGATCAGGGCGTTGACCCGGTGTTCGGCCAGCAGGTTCACCGGCACCATGCACCCGCCCTGAACATGCTCCTGATTTGCCAGGGTGGAGACGCCGGTGATTTTCCCGTCTTCCACATCCACAAAGGTAAAGACATCACAATGACCGAAATGTCCCGACCGGGTTCCCTTGAGTCCTCCCTCACCATTGGAGGGAATCGCGATTCTTCCGTTTTTCATACATTCTCCTTCAGCTCAAACTGATAAAGGGTTGTCAATGAGTTATTACATTAATCGTTCCAGTTTCATGGCGGGATGCGCCATCACCGTTTCCCAGATGCTTTTGATTGCCTGGGCAGCCGGGCGGGTTCCGTCATGTTCCAGCAGGGTCTGAATTTGAATCATGGCTTTCGTAAAGGCCGGATCAAACGGAATTTTACCTGCCACCTGAATATTTTTTTCTTTGGCAATAACTTCGATGGCCCGGGTCTGGTCCAAGTTTAGATCGAACTTATTGATGCACACCATCACCGGGATCTTGAAATGGGCTGCCAGATCAGCCACTCGTTTCATATCATGGATCCCGGACACCGTGGGTTCCGCCACAACGAGAATGGCACTGGACTGTCCAATACTGGCAATCACCGGACACCCGATACCCGGAGGACCGTCCGTGAGAATCAAGTCGATGTGGGCGTCTCTGGCCCGTTTGCGTGCCTGTTCCCGAACCAGGGTCACCAGACGCCCGGAATTTTCTTCGGCAATGCCCAAGCGGGCATGAACCATGGGGCCGAAACGGGTCATGGAAACAAACCACTGGCCGCAGGTCTTCTGAGGAAAGTCGATGGCGGATTCCGGGCACAAATCCGCACAGACCCCGCAGCCTTCGCAATTCAGGGCATCCACACTGTATTCGCCCTTGTTTTCTTTAATGGCATCGAACCGGCATAGGTCCAGGCAGGTGCCGCAGGATGAACATCTTTCCGGGATGATAACGGCTTCGTTTCCGCCCGCAAAATCATGGGTTTCTTCCACATCCGGGGCCATGATCAAGTGCAGGTCAGCGGCATCCACATCCGCATCACACAGGATTAAAGAGGAAGCAAGTCCTGCAAATGCAGCTGTTAAGCTGGTTTTGCCGGTGCCGCCTTTTCCACTCAATATCACCAGTTCTTTCATGGGGCACACTTTTTCTGACCTGCCAGCTGGCAGATTTTCCGGTAAAGGGTTTGGAATTTTTTCTTGTAATCCTGTTGCTGCGAGATGATCAGGTCCCCCTGGGAATAGGCTTCCGCAATGGCCCTGTCAAAGGGAATTTCCATTAAAACCGGCAGGTGCTGTTCTTTGGCATAGGCATATACCGCATCATCCCCCATGCCGGCCCGGTTGATGATCAGGCCGTGGGGAATATTCATCAGTTTCACGGTTTCTACAGCCAGTTTCAGGTCATTGAGCCCGAACGGGGTGGGCTCTGTTACCAGAACGACAAAATCCGTATCTTTCATGGCGGCGATGACCGGGCAGGAGGTTCCGGGGGGAGCGTCGATCAGTGTGATCCCCTCATTAGGTGCCCGAAGGGATTTGACTTTCCGGATCACGGGAGGGACCATGACCTGGCCGATATCCAGCAGTCCCTGTCCAAAATTCATGTCCGGCATCGGGCCTTTGCCGGTTTCCACGGTTCCCAGAACCCGTGCTTTTTCCGTGATAGCTTCTTCTGGACAGATCACGGTGCAGCCCCCGCAGGAGTGGCATAATTCAGGAAAGGTGACCACGGATTTCCCGGCCACGGCAATGGCGTTGAACCGGCAGATCTCCATGCATTTTTTGCAGAAGGTGCACCGGTCCAGATCGATTTCCGGCACCGGTGCTATCACTTTTTCCCGGGAGATGATGTGCGGGTGCAGAAACAGATGAAGGTTGGGTTCTTCCACATCGCAATCCAGCACCGTGACCGGCTGATCCAGTGACACGGCCAGATTGGCGGCCACGGTGGTCTTGCCGGTACCGCCTTTCCCGCTTGCTATGCTGATGATCATGGATGATTCCTTGATTGTTTCAAGATGTTCAGTTTTTTCAGAATACGCACCAGTTCTTTTCCGGATTCTTCATTCGGGGTCAGGGGAAGCTGCATAAGTACCCCCAGGCCCTCATATGTTTCATGAAACTGGTCTGAAGATAAGGCACTGGCCGCCACACAGTTCGTCATAGGGCTTTTTATGATCACCTGTTCCACCAGGGTTCGGCCGGTCATATCTATCAGGGTTTCATCCGTGATCATCAGATCGATGGCCTTTCCCTGATCCATGGTCTGTGACAGGATGTCGAGAACGGCTTTTCCGGTATCTGTCCATTGAATCTCCACCGGATGTTTCTGCAGTTCCTGTACCAGATCACCGAATGGTTGTTTTTCTCTTACCGCCAGCACCGCGTATATCATGATTTTCCTCAAGGGCTTTGTCTGTTCTGTCAAATGGTTCCACACAATGTTCAACACCGATCGTCATTAAGCAAAGCCTGTGCCATCCCAGGATATTGATGGTGTGAAATTAAGGTTTGATTGAAAATCCAGCGGGTTGTCGTTTATGCAATTCTTTGTTTTCAGGGAATGGATCCCCATACCCCGAGTCGGGGTAGCAGTTGTGCGACCTGAGGTATCGTTTCTGAATCAACCCGGAGATCTCTTTGAGGACAGGGATATGTTCAGCCTTTCAAATCAGCCGTCTGGCAGGATCGGAAGAAGCGGATGACGGATGAGCGGGTGATGGCATAATGTTTGCTTTAATCCAAGTTGATATATCCTGAGCTAAGGGAGGTGTCTTGATGTCGGATCCCTGCAACCGTTCGGCAGCTGCGGAAATTTCCCATGCCGGAACACTGGAAGACAGACCGTTGCGCACCAGAAATTCGTGGACGATCCTGGTGATTGATGATGAACCGGACGTTCGAGATGTCATGGCCATCAGTCTGGAAGATGCCGGATACAAGACCCTTTCCGCAGCTAACGGAGAATCCGGACTCAAACTACTGGCATCTCATAAACCCCAGATTCTCATCACGGATATCAAAATGCCGGGCATGAGTGGCCTGGAAGTGTTGAAACAGGCCCGGCACATCCGTCCGGAAACCCAGGTGATCGTCACCACCGGGTTTGCCGATATCAAAAAAGCAGTCACCGCTCTCCAGCATGACGCCTCAGATTTCATCACCAAACCCGTAGATGATACCACGCTTCACCTGGCATTGAAACGGGCCATGGAACGGTATCAGAACCAGAAAGAACTGGCCGATTATACACGGCTGCTGGAACAGACCGTTCTCAATCAGGAAAAGATTCTGCATCAGGAAAAAATGATGTCCCTGGGCCGCCTGGCCGCCAGCATGGTCCACGAGATCAACAACCCGTTGTCCGGGATCCTGAACTATATCCAACTGATGATTCGGCTGACGGAAAAACCGGACTGGGATGATGCCCGCAGAGCCCGGTTTAAAGATTATCTGGCCATTATCTATCAGGAAACCCGGCGCTGCGCGGACCTGGTCTCCGGGCTCCTTCAGTTCTCTAGAAAATCCAGCCTTCAATTCGGACCCGTGGATATCTGTGAGCTGATCGAGTACAGCCGGATGCTGTGTCAACACAGGCTGGAACTGGCACAGATCACCCTGGAAATCACCTGTGATCCCAAAATTCCCAGGGTGTCGGGCGATGCCAACCAACTGCAGCAATGTCTGATCAATCTGATCTTCAATGCCATTGACGCCATCGAAGCAAGCCCTGGGGCGGAACTCAACGAAGGGGAAGCACTTGCGCCGGCCCGGCCGGCGGGGCGCATTTTGCTGAAAGCGGATATGGAGGAAGCAACGGATCTGGTGCGCGTCCGGGTGGAAGACAACGGCAAAGGCATTGCACCGAATGACCTGCCCCGAATTTTCGAACCGTTTTTCACCACCAAACAGGATGGTCACGGTGTGGGTCTGGGGTTGTCCACGGTTTACGGGATCATCGAGCACCACAACGGCACCATCACCGCGAACAGTGACAAAGGACAGGGAGCCTGCTTCACGATCCGGCTTCCTGCGGAAGATCGAGACGCAGGGGAGATGCAGGGCACAGGAGACGTGAAAATGAATGACACCCGAGCAACAGAGGAGACCAGCGGATGATACCAGACAGCATGCCGTTACGGGTGGGGGTTTACATCTGTCACTGCGGCGTGAACATCGCCGGCAAGGTGGATGTGGCTGATGTCAGCGAATGGGCCGGATCCTTGCCCCATGTGGTTATTTCTAGGAATTACAAATTCATGTGTTCCGAGCCGGGCCAGGCCATGATTGAAACCGATATCCGGGACCACGGGCTGAATCGGGTGGTGGTGGCGTCCTGTTCCCCGAGGCTTCACGGGAAAACCTTTATGGAAACCTGCCGGCGGGCCGGGATCAATCCTTATTATTTTAATATGGCGTCGGTCAGGGAACAGGTGTCCTGGGTGACTAAAGACCGGGACCGGGCCACCCGCAAGGCCCGGGGCCTGGTCGCGGCGGCCGTGAACCGGGTGGCCTGTCATCAGCCCCTGACTACGGGCCTGTCCGGGGTGCATCCGGATGTGGCGGTCATTGGCGGGGGGATCGCCGGTATGCAGGCGGCCATTGATATCGGCAACGCCGGGCTTACCGTGCACCTCATTGAAAAGGACAGCACCATTGGGGGCCATATGCTCCAGTTTGACAAAACCTTTCCCACCCTGGACTGTGCGGCGTGCATCGGCACCCCCAAAATGGTGGAGGTTGCCCAGAATTCCCATATCGCCCTGCATACCTTGAGCCGGGTGACGGAGGTGTCCGGGTTTGTCGGCAATTTTACCCTGAATATCACGGAAAAACCCCGGTATGTGAACGCGGATCTGTGCACAGGGTGCGGGGAGTGCGCCACCGCATGTCCGGTGTCCATTCCCAGTGCCTGGGACATGGGGCTGTCCGACCGCAAAGCTATCGGCAGAAGTTTTCCCCAGGCCATTCCCATCACGTTCCAGATAGAGAAAGCCCGGACCGCGCCCTGCACCCGGACCTGTCCGGCAGGCATCAATGTCCAGGGATATGTGCAGCTGGCCAAACAGGAAAAATATGACCAGGCCCTGGCATTGATCATGGAAAAAGCCCCGTTTCCCGGAGTCCTGGGCCGGGTGTGCCCCCATCCCTGCGAAACCGCCTGTGCCCGGGGGGAAACGGAAAGGCCCGTGGCCATCCGGCTTCTCAAACGCTATGTATCGGACATGGCATCACCAGCCCGGAAGATTCCGGACATTGTGGACAAAGAAGAGACGGTGGCGGTGATCGGGGCCGGGCCGGCCGGGCTGACTGCGGCCTATTTTCTGCGACTCAGAGGCTACCGGATTACGGTGTTCGAGGCATCGGGCCGGGCAGGGGGCATGCTTCGCGCCGGCATCCCCGCATACCGGCTGCCTAGGAATATCCTGGACCGGGAGATCCAGTATATCCTGGACCATGGTATCGACTTGAGACTGCATGCCTGCCTGGGAAAAGAGGTCGAACTGCCTGGTCTAAAAGATCAGGCTTCCGTGCCGTGTACCTGGCCACCGGAGCCAATTGCCCCATGAAACTGGGCCTGGAGGGGGAAGACACTCTTTCCGGGGTCATGGATGCAGTCACATTTCTAAGACAGATCAATCTGGGGGAAGACACTGGCTGTCACGGCAGGGTTTTGGTGGTGGGGGGCGGCAATGTGGCGATCGATGCAGCAAGGTGCGCCCGACGGATTCCCGGATGCGAGGTCACCCTGGTCTACCGCCGGACCCGGGAAGAGATGCCGGCCTATGCCGATGAAATCAAAGGTGCCCTTCAGGAAGGCATCACCATTTTAGAGCTGGCCAGCCCGGTCAGGCTGGAGGGGGATCAGGGGAAACTTACCCGGGCGGTGTGCCTGAAAAACGAGCTGGGACCGCCGGATGAGTCCGGACGCAGCGGCCTGTGCCTGTGCCCGGATCGGAATTCATCCTGTCCTGTGACACCCTGATTCCGGCCATCGGCCAGTACCCGGATGATCTGGGAATGGATGGGCTGCCCGGGATCGGGATCACCGGCAGAAATCGGGTCAAGGTCGATGGAATCACCTTTCAGACCGGTGACCCTGTGGTGTTTGCCGGCGGGGATCTGGTCCTGGGGCCGGCCACGGTGGCCCAGGCCATCGGCCAGGGGCGGGCCGCAGCTCAGCAGATTCATGAGTTCATCCAGCGCCCGGAAGGCCGGGACCTGGACCTGGAAGACCGTGAGACTGCGGCGGACACCAAAAGGGATGATTGGCACTCGGCTGATGCGGCAGCGTCCCTTTCAGAAGACCGATCCGAACACCGGTCAGAAAACAGGACTCCCACCGGATTGATACCAGAACCCCCAGGGGCGGTGCCCCGGTCCGAGCCCGTTTGGATGGACCCGGACCAGCGGATTTCAGGGTTTGACGAAGTGGAGTCCTGCCTCACCCCGGACCAGGCCCTGTCAGAAGCGGGCCGGTGTCTCAACTGCGGGATCTGCTGCGAGTGCAAAGCCTGTGTGGCGGCCTGCGAGCGGGATGCCATCGATCATGATATGACGGAAAAACACTATCAGATCAAGGCGGGCAGCATCATTCTGGCCACGGGGTACAACACTCTGGACCCCTCCGCCATGACCCGGTTTGGTTACGGCCGTTACCCCAATGTGTTTACGGCCCTGGAATTCGAGCGCCTGAGCAATGCCACGGGCCCCACCGGCGGACAGATTCTGATGCGGAATCATGACCGGACCTTTACAAGGCCTCCCAAATCCGTAGCCATTGTTCACTGTGTGGGCAGCCGGGATGTAAATTTCCATGAATACTGTTCCCGGGTCTGCTGCATGTACGCGTTGAAATACACCCACCTGATTAAGGAAAAAGTGGGCCATGATACCCGGGTATATGATTTTTACATCGACATGCGCTGTTTCGGCAAAGGGTATGAAGAGTTTTATAAGCGGTGCCAGCAGGAAGGGACCCTTTTTATCCGGGGAAAGGTGGCGCAGATCACGCACCTGCCAGGAACTGGAAATGAGCCGGAAACGCTGGTGGCGGTGGCTGAAGATACCCTGATGGGAGAGGTGATGGAATTGCCTGTGGACATGGTGGTGTTATGCATGGCCATCCAGGCCCGGGAGGATGCGGGAGAGATCGGCCGGGTCCTGGGTCTCAACCAGGGGGCGGACGGATTTTTCCTGGAGGAACATCCTAAACTGGGACCTGTGAATACGGCCACGGAAGGCGTGTTTTTGAGCGGCTGCTGCCAGAAACCCATGGATATACCAGACACGGTATCCCAGGCCTCCGGGGCTGCAGCCAAGTCATTGTCTTTGGCTGCCAGGGGCCAGGTGGAGATTTCCCCCACTGTGGCCAGCATTGATCCGGATATCTGTGCCGGGTGCCAGGTGTGCCTGGTGCTGTGTCCCTATGGGGCCATTGAATTTGATGAAGACCGGCAGGTGTCTGTGGTCAATGAAGCGGTGTGCAAAGGATGCGGATCCTGTTCCGGGGCCTGTCCCAGCGGTGCGGCCGTGAGCCGCCATTTTACCCGAAAGCAGATGTTTGCTGAAATCAGCGGTGTTCTGGCGGAGTTGTGAAACTGCCGGCATCCTGATCAATCCCTATTTGATTGTTTGACTATTTCATCAGGAGGACCCCATGACTCAGACCGTGATGGAACCAGATCAGGTAACATCATCTGAAACTACCGCCCTGACCGGGGAGGTGTTCGAGCCGGTGCTTATTGCCTTTGTGTGCAACTGGTGCACATATACGGCTGCGGACCTGGCCGGCACCTCCCGTCTGACCTATCCGGATAATGTAAGGCTGGTGCGGGTCATGTGCACCGGGATGGTGGATCCCCAGTACGTGATCAAGGCGTTTCTGGAAGGGGCAGATGCCGTGCTGGTGTCCGGGTGCCACCCCGGAGACTGCCATTATATCAACGGTAATTATAAGGCAAGGCGCAGGATCACGCTGCTCAAACAGATTCTGCCTCGGTTCGGCATTGATGCAAAACGGCTTCGGCTCACCTGGATCGGGGCCAGTGACGGGATCGAGTTCGCTCAGACCATGACAAGATTCGTGGAAGCGACCAGGGAAATGGGGCCGTGTCAGACCCGGATTCACCCGGTCATCTGAACCCAGGGCACCGATTGTTCAACACGTCAGGAGAGATTATGATTGCAGCCATTCAAACCAGAGACCAATCCATCACCCAAACCCTTCAGAACTTTTTTGCCGATCTGCTCAATACCCGGGCCGTGGATGCGTTGCTGGTGCCGTCCCGGATTTCCGGATCCCCCCATGTCAAGCCCTGCCTGATCGCTTCTCCGGATCAGGTAAACCGTACGGTCCCGCTGGGCCCGGGTTTTTTGTCAATGCCGGTCCGGTGGTGTCCCGATTGACCCGGAGCAAATCGGGTGCCACCATCGGGGTATGGCTTCGTCCCTGCGAGGTCCGGGCCTTTGTGGAACTGACCAAGCTCAGGCAGGGGGCCAGAGAGGAGGTCGTTATTCTGAGCATGGACTGCCCCATGGCCCTGTCCCATAGAGAATATGACGATTGGGCCGTCCAGGGGGAAACGGAGGCCGGGGATGTGGAAAAATGGATTCACACCGTGTATCGGAAGCCTGCAACGCAGGTGGATGCATGGCCCGTGGCCCGGGCCTGCCAGGTGTGCGAAAGCCCATATCCCTTGAACGCGGATGTGTCTGTGATGCTTTTGGGGGCAGATCTGGACCGGGAGATCCCGGTTCGGGCCGACACAGAAAAAGGAGAAACACTGCTGGCGGTAATGGATCTGGCCGGCGGGCGGGAACCGGAACAGCGAAAATCCCTGCTTGCGGACCAGACATCGGACCGTTTGGCAGCATTCCAGGTTATGGATAAAGAAATGCTTACCCAAACCGGCAGCATCGAATCCCTGAACCGGTTTTTCAGTGCCTGCGTCAATTGCTACAACTGCCGGAGTGTGTGCCCGGTCTGTTACTGCAAGGAGTGCGTGTTCAACACGGATGCCGTGGCATACGCCCCGACCCAGTACCTTTCCTGGGCCGACAAATGGGGCCGGCTGCCCATGCCCAACGATACCGTGTTTTATCACCTGACCCGCCTGGCCCATATCGGGTGCACCTGTGTGGGGTGCGGCCAGTGTACCTTGGCCTGCCCCAGCCGGATTCCGGTGGCCGATCTTTTCATCAGTGTCACCCGGATCGCCCGGAAAGCCTTTGACTACATACCGGGCAGGAATGATGCAGAACCGCTGCCCCTGTCCGTTTTTCAGGAATCGGAATTCACCGACATGGTGGGGATGGGGAACAAGGAGGCCACATGACGGATCGCATCGGCAGAACCCTGGTGATCGGTGCCGGAATTTCAGGGATCCGGGCATCCCTGGATCTGGCCCAGGCAGGCTATCAGGTCCTGTTGCTGGAACAGTCGGACCGGGTGGGAGGGCTCTTGTCCCAGCTGGATACCCAGTTTCCTACCTCCACCTGCGGCATGTGCCGGATGCTGCCCATGATGGAGCGGGATCGGGTAGATCCGCAGTGCCTGCGCCGGGGGCTTGCCCACGAAAATCTCGAGATCTGTACTGCCACGGACCTGGTCTCCCTGAAAGGGGAACCCGGAAATTTTACGGTGTCGTTCATCGGTCAGGCGGATGGGGGGAGAAACGACTGCCCCGTGCTGGTGGTGGATGACGAGAAAATCGTCAGGGATTCCATGAAGGAATGGCTCAGGGAAGAGGGGTATCCGGTTCAGACGGCGGATTCAGCGGCCGGAGCCCTGAAGCTTTTGGAAACTGGGATTTTCAGGGTGATGCTCACGGATATCAAAATGCCGGGCATGGACGGGGTAATCCTGTTGACCCGGGCAAAAGAGATTCAGCCGGACCTGGCTGTGGTCATGATGACGGCTTACGCCGCCGTGGACACCGCCGTGGAGGCCATGAAACAGGGGGCATTGGATTACCTGGTCAAGCCGTTTGATCCGGATGCCGTGCTTCAGATGGTGGACCGGATATACATGGATGCCGTGGCCAAAAACGCCCGGAAAGAAATCGTGGATGCCGTGATTGTGGCAACCGGCGCCACCTTTTTTCAGCCGGACCGGGGCATCAACCCTTATGGCTATGGCCGGATTTCCGGTGTGGTCACCAACCTGGAATTTGAACGGATGCTCAGCCATGCCGGCCCGGGCGGCATGGACCTGAAGCATCCCGTGACCGGTCGGCCCGTGACCCGCATCGCCTGGTTTCAATGTGTGGGATCCAGAGATATCCAGACCGGCACCCCGTTTTGTTCTGCCATTTGCTGCATGGTTTCCGTCAAGCAGAGCCTGCTGGCGAAAACCATGTATCCCCAGGTGACAGAGGCCTGTGTGTTTTATATGGATCTGCGCACTTGGGGCAAAGCATCGGATGCGTATACCCGGCAGGCGGAAACAGCAGGGGTCCGGTTTGTTCGGGCCCGGGTCCATTCACTGGCCCCGGGCCTCAGGAAAGAGGATGACACCATCCAGGTGTCGTGGCTGGACCCTTCCGGGGAACGGAAAGAATCGCCGTTCGACCTGGTTGTCCTGGCGCCGGGACAGCACCCGGATGCGTTTCTGGCCGGGTTTGCCAAAGATCATGAATTGGCCGTGGACGATTGGGGGTTTGTCCGGGCGGAACTCTTTCTGCCCGCGCACACCAGCCGCCCGGGTATCTTTGCCTGCGGCGGTGCCACGGGACCCAAAGACATTCACGATTCCGTGACCGGGGCCACGGCGGCGGCATTGTCCGCCATGAAGGTGATGGCAGAGGCCGGCCGGGGCCGGGATTCGGCCCTGGCCCTTGATCAGGAGCCGGACCAGGCGGCATCATTCCATCCCCGGTCCGGGGGGTCTCCCTTTTTCCGGAGCATTGGTGATCGGCGGGGGGATCGCCGGCATAACCGCGGCTCTGGCCGTTGCGGATCAGGGGTTTGATGTGGACCTGGTGGAACAGACCGGCGAACTCGGGGGAAATTTGGTGTGGCTCACATCCGGAATCCAGGGGGCAGCCGATTTTTTGGAACAGCAGGTGGCTGCAGTTTGGACCCATGACCGGATCAGGGTCCACACCCGTACCCGTGCGGCAGAGACCACGGGTCGTCCCGGCCGGTGGGTCACAAGGCTGATACCGGTGAGGGACACGGACCGGAACATGGGCGGGGACACGGATGCGAAAACAAGGGAACAGGCCGATGTCCCGCTGTCCGGAGAAAAGGCCGGCAAAGCATCCCCAGGGGAATCAGTAAACCAGTCCCAAGACATTTTGGTACGGCACGGGGTGGTGGTGCTGGCCGTGGGCGGTACTGAAGCAGGCCCTGACACGGTGGACCCGGATCCGGAAACTGGCCTCTATACCCAGCAGCAGTTCCAGCAGGCCCTGGACGGCAATGAGATCGATGCCGGGGCACCCCTTCAGGTGGCCATGTTCCAATGCCATGGTAGCCGGGAAACCGGCCGGGAATACTGTTCCCGGGTTTGCTGTCAGAGATCCTTGGACCAGGCCATGCAGTTGAAAGCCCTCAATCCGGACACCCGGGTGATGATTTTCTACCGGGACATGATGACCCCAGGCCTGACCGAAGCCTCCTATACCGAAGCCAGAAAAAATGGGGTGGGGTTTGTGCCCTGTGACCTTGGCAACGCACCAAACCTGACATTGGACGACACCGGGTGCAAGGTGACCTGGACAGACCCGATCCTGGGGCGGGATATGGAGATGGCTGCGGATTGCGTGGTCCTGGCCAAAGGCATCCGGTCCTGCCTGTCCGAAGACCTGGCACGGATGTTCGGGGCCGGGCTGGACCGGTTCGGGTTTTTGACCAGGCCGATATCAAGTGGCGGCCTGTGGAGGCCATGGACCCCCGGGTCCTGGCCTGCGGCACCTGCCTGGAACCGGGAGGCCTATTTTTGGCACTGGCATCGGCCCGGGCCGCCGCGGCCAAAGCGGTCACGCTTCTGGGACGGCAGATCTTTTTTCCGGGGCGCGACACGGCCGGGGTCCGGGCGGCGTTCTGCAGCCTGTGTCAGGTCTGTATTGATGCGTGCCCGTTCACGCCCGGTTCATCGATCCGGAAACCCGCACTCTGATGGTGGATCCCCTGGCCTGCCAGGGGTGCGGGGTCTGTGCGGCGGCGTGTCCGTCCGGGGCTGCTGTGGTGGCGGACCGGTCCCTGGGGTCCATGATGAAAACCATTCGCGCCGCATTAAACCAGCCCTTGTAAAGGAGAGGCATATGCCCCTGACCAATATCCGCAAAAACTGGCGGTCCGGCCGGACCTGACCCGGACCCTGTCTCAGATCAGGGAACAGATGGCCACCTGTGTTCAGTGCGGGACCTGTTCCAGCTCCTGTCCCAACGCCCGGTTCATGGACATAACGCCCCGGCGGATGTGGCGGGCCGTGCAGATGGATCGGGTGGACCAGGTGTTTTACAGCCAGACGTTCATGCTGTGTGCCAGCTGTTATGTGTGTACCCTGCGCTGTCCCCGGGGACTGCCGTTGACCGGCGCCATGGCGCAACTCAAGCAGGTGGCGTTTGCCCTGGATCTGGCCCGGTTCAGGCGGTCCATCCGCTTCTATCAGGCGTTCATGGACAATATTCGGCAATATGGCCGGGTCCGGGAAACCGAACTGATGGCCCGGTATTTTCTGGCAGTCAAAGATCCCCGGGTTCCGTTGTCCTACACGGGCATGGGGATCCGGCTGATGGCAAAACACAAGCTACACCCGCATTTCCCGGGCTGGGGGCCTGGCAGGCTGGCGCCTTTGTTTGAACGGGCAGCACAACAACAGGAGCGATGACATGGGATATCTGTATTATCCGGGCTGTTCCCTGGAAGGCACGGCCAGAGAATATGACCTTTCCTGCCGGGAACTGTTCAGGGCCATGGGGGTCTGCCTGACCGACATACCGGATTGGACCTGCTGTGGGGCCACAGCGGCCCAGTATGTGGATCAATTTCTTTCCGTGGTGCTCCCGGCCCGGAATCTGGCCCTGGCTGAAAAGACAGAGACCGGGCTGGATGTGCTGGTGCCGTGCAGTGCGTGTTATCTGAATCTGAAAAAAGCCCGGGAAGAGATCTCAGGGAATCATGCCCTGCAGAATCAGATCAACCAAGTTCTGGCAAAGGAAGGCCTGGCCGTTCATGCATCCTTGCGGATCCGGCACCTGCTGGATGTGTTGAGCAGGGACGGAGCCGTGGCCCATGTGGCACACCTGGCTGAAAACCGTATGCAAGGGATGGTGATCGCCCCTTACTATGGTTGCCAGTGCCTGCGGCCTTATGCGGAATTCGATGACCCGGAACAGCCTCGGTCCATGGAAACCTTGATCCGGGCCACCGGGGCAAAGGTCCTGCCATGGGACATGGGGGCAGCATGCTGCGGGGCTTCCACCGCCACCACCAAACCCGGGGTGGGAAAAACCCTGGTGGCAAAGATTCTGGATCAGACAGGGGACGCCCATGCCGTGGTAACGGTGTGTCCCATGTGTCAGATGAATCTGGAACAGTTCCAGCCACGGCCCTTGCCGGTCCTGTATCTGCCGCAGTTTCTGGGTTTGGCCCTGGGAATGTCCGGCACATCTTTGGGATGTGATCTGAACCTGTCCGATCTCAGGCCGGTGCTGTCCCGGTTGGTGGTATGAACCGGCTGTTGGATTATTTCCGGCACAGCCTGGTGTTCCGGCTCATTTTTATTGTGAGTCTGACCGTGGTTTTATCCATTTCCCTGTGGGCGTTCGTCAATGTCCGGAATTTCAAGGCCCGTAACATGGAAACCCACATCGCCTCCACGGACCGGCTGAGTAACTCCATCAAACTGGGCACACATTATGCCATGATGCTCAATTCCCGGGACGACATCAACCAGATCATCAACAATATCGCCCGCCAGCCGGAGATTGAAAATATCCGCATATACAACAAAGAAGGACAGATCAAATTTACCAATCAGCCCCATGAGGTGGATCAGTTCGTGGACATCAAGGCCGTGGCCTGTGATATTTGCCACAAACAGGACCCGGCACCGTCGGAAATTTCTCTGGAAGAACGTACCCGGATCATTCAGTCTCCGGACGGACACCGGCTTTTAGGCATTGTACAGCCCATCTGCAACGATCCGGGCTGTGCCACCAGTGATTGTCATTTTCATTCCAAAAATCAGACTATTTTAGGAGCACTGGATGTGGTGGTATCTTTAAAGGAGACCGATGCCCAGGTGGTGAAAATGGAACAGGGCGTTTTCAGTCTGGCGTTTTTCACGATCCTTATCACGTCGCTCATCATCTTTCTTACCACGTTCTTTTTTGTGAAAAAACCCATCATCAAACTGGTGGAGGGCACCCGCCGGATCGCCGATGGGGATTACGAGGCAAACATCGACATCGGCCAGGCCCGTGAGATCCAGCCCCTGGGCAAGGCAATCCGGCAGATGGGCAAGAAAATCGGTGCTCACCAGGCCGCCTTGAAAAAACAGAAAAACAAATACCAGGCATTGTTTGACAATGCGCCCTGCATGATTGCAGTGCAGGACAAAAATTTCCGTCTGATCCAGTACAACCGGGCCTTTAAGGAACGGTTTGATCCCCGGCTCGGGGATTACTGTTATGCCGTGTATAAAGGCCTGGACCATCAGTGCCCGGACTGCCCCGTGGAAAAAACCTTTGCCGACGGGCAGTCCCATTATGGGGAAACCGAAGGGATCGGCCGGAAAGGGCAGAAAAAACACTGGATCTTCATTACCGCGCCCATGCGGGATGAAAACGGCGATATCGTGGCAGGCATGGAAATGAGTATCGACATCACCCGCCGCAGACACTTGGAAAAGGACCTGAAAAAATCCGAAGAAAAATACCATGCCATTTTTAACAACATTTTCAACCCCGTGTTTGTGGTGGACCAGGAGTCACTGGAGATTCTGGACTGTAATATCAAGGCGGTGGAATTGTATCATTCCGGCGGGACCCCTTTGACAGGAAAACTGTTCGGCGATTTTTTCCCGGAAGAGGACCAGGCGGACATGATCCGGCAGGTGAAATCCCAAAAAGAAATCTCCAAGGTAAAGCATATCAAGGCAGATGGCAGGCAGATCGATGTGGACATGTGGGTGGCACCGGCCCGGTACTCCGGACAGGACGTGTATCTGATCACCATCAATGACATCACCCAACGTCTGGAAACCGAGCAGCATCTGCTCCATGCCAGCAAAATGGCCACTTTGGGCGAGATGTCCACGGGGATTGCCCATGAACTGAACCAGCCCCTGTCCGTGATCAAATCCTCCGCCAGTTTCTGCCTGAAAAAGATACATCAACGGGAACCCATCAAGGAAGAGATTTTCCATAAGCTGATGGCGAAAATCGACATCAATGTGGACCGGGCAGACAAAATTATTCAACACATGCGACAGTTTGCCAGAAAATCCGATATCCGGCTGGTGAGGACCCGGATCAACGATGTGATTCAGCAGACCTTTGACATGCTCCATCAGCAGTTGAAACTCCGGGGTATCCGGGTTGCATGGGAGAAAAACGAAGATCTGCCCGAAATCCTGGCGGACCCGGATCGGCTGGAACAGGTGTTCATCAACCTGGTGATGAATGCCAAGGACGCCATCGAAGCCAAACGGGAGGTCCGGAAAAACAGTGATGAGGGCAAGGACCGGATTGTTATCCATACTTTTATGGCAAATGGCAAGGTGGTCGTCAAGGTGAATGACACCGGCATCGGTATCCGAGAAGAGGCGAAAGACCGCCTTTTCGAGCCGTTTTTCACCACCAAGGAAGTGGGTAAGGGCACCGGTCTGGGCCTGTCCATCTCCTACGGCATCGTCAAGGACTGCAAAGGGGATATTCAGGCGGGAACGGCTCCGGACGGCGGAGCTGAATTCACCCTGGTGTTTCCGGTGCCTGAAGAAACCGACGAAGACATCGACGAATATGCCTGAAAGGAGGCGTTCATGGACCAGACACCCTTCACCATTCTGATCGTGGATGACGAAGTGGATATCAGAGAGGTGCTTGAGATCGCACTCATGGACATGGGGCATGAGGTGCTCCTGGCCCCGGACGGCAAAAAAGCCCTGGAACTGTTTGACGAACATCACCCGGATATTGTGATTACGGATATCAAGATGCCGGTCATGGGCGGCATCGACCTGCTTAAACAAGTGAAACGGCGATTCCCGGACACACCCGTCATCATGATCACCGGCCACGGGGACATGGACCTCACCATCGCCAGCCTGAAATTCGGGGCTTCGGATTTCATCACCAAGCCTGTGAACGTGGATATTTTGGAACTGGCCGTGACCAAAGCAGCGGAACATCTCATCGCCCAGCAGAAGCTGGTGGAATACACCCAGAAACTGGAACTGCTGGTGCTGGAAAAATCAAAACTTTCCGATCACCTCTCTTCCCTGGGCCTGATGCTGGGTACAGTCTCCCATAACATCAAAGGCCTGCTTACCAACCTGGACGGCGGGCTGTTTGTGGCCCGGTCCGGTCTGAAAAAAAAGAATTTTGACGATGTCTCTGAAGGACTGGACCTGCTGTCTCAGGCCGTGGACAAGGTCAAGCAGATGATCATGGACATCCTGTTGTATTCCAAGGAACGGTCCATGATCATTCAGTCCGTGCCCCTGGATTCGTTTGTCACAGACATCCGGAAAACCATGAAAATGAAACTGGCCGGCCATTCAATCGATTTTCAGGTGGTGTCGGACAACGCTCCGGCGACTTTGAATCTGGATCCCTCTTCCATGATGTCCGCGCTGGTGAACATCCTGGACAATGCCGTGGATGCCTGCCTGGAAGACAAGGGCCAGGCCGGCCACGTCATCCGTTTGACCATCGAAGAAAAGGACAGTCAGCTGGTGATCGGTATCCGGGATGACGGGTGCGGCATGGACGTGGCAACCAAGGCCAAAATATTTGATCTGTTTTTTTCTTCCAAACAGGTCAAGGGCACGGGATTCGGTCTGTTCATTGCGCGGAATATCATCGCCCAGCACCAGGGCACCATCAACGTGGAATCGGTCAAACGACGGGGAACGACCTTCACGATCTTTTTGCCGTTGAATCTGTGAAAGCCAGAAAGGGGCTTCATGGCTCCGATCTTCCACGGGTGTGCCAGGGCCTTTGTCAAAGTGACTCTCAGTTCAGCAGCACCATTCGGGTCAGTTTTTCAACCAGCAGGCCTCCGGGCGGAACCAGAGGAAACTGCTCTTTGCCCGGTTCAAGGGTGGTGATCACGGTAAGGCCCACAACAAGGCGGCCGGTCCGGAGGCTGAACAGCGGCCGGGTAGTGACGCCCCACATGGCATGGCAGATCACTGGTTGCTTTGAGGCGGGATCCAGTCCCAGGTAGAGCATGATATGGCCGGGCATGTATAAAAGGGTCCGGAGCGGAACCCCTTTTGTCCGGATCCGGTCCTGTTTTTCCCGGCGGGACAATCTTTTCAGGGAAATGCTTTGCCCGGCTGCTGCCTGGTCTTTGGAATTTCTGGGCAAAGCCATGCCGAAACCGGCAAACACATCCTTGATCAGGGCGGAGCAGTCCCTGTTTTCATACAGCCCGCCCCAGCCGTAGGTCTGCCCCATCAATGCATTCAGGATTTCGGCGAAAAATTTCGGAGAGGCGGGAAACGGAAGCGCCTGAATCCCGTGTTTCGGTACCCTGGCCTCCAGCATTTCGGCGCGGCCCAGATGGTTCCGGGCCGGCGCCAGGACTGTGACAAATCCGGTATCGGCTGCCGGACTTTTCAATGGCAGGGCCATACCCACCCGACCGGAGAAAACCGGGGGGCCTTCCCTGGGGATCACCGGGATTTGGTCGGCACGGAACCCTGCCAGGGGTTGGGCAATATAAGCGGCCATGAACGCAGTATCCACCGTGGCGATCTCCTGCTGCCGGAGCCACCCGGCTATCCACTCGGTCTCCACCAGGGCCCACTGCCGGTCTGCACTTTCATGGGTGATCAGCACCGGGGTGCCGGCCGGTACCAGGGAGTTCTGCACCATATCAAAGGGGAATCCGTGACCCGGATGCAAGGGGCCGAAAAATACGGGTTTGTGGGTGGGGAAGACCCGGATGGACGCGTGGGTCACGGTGATGGCCGGCTGGTGAAACAAAGGATAGAGACCGGGTTGCGCCTGCCGGGCCATGACAGCCAAAAAATCTGTGGGAAGGGGCCGGTTGTTTTCGCCGTAAAGCCGTTTTGTTCGGTATTTCTTCAGTCCGGAAAAAACTTCTTCTTTTGAATGCTTAGGCTCGGTCCGGTGCCAGGGTCTGAAAAAGCGGTCTTTGAATTGCTGAAAACAGCCTGCCTGTTTAACCGGATCCATGACCGGGTCTTTGAGGGGTGACAGATACACCCCGGCATCCTGGGGCAGCACCTGGACATCTGCAACCGGTGCCGGCGGTCTGACGGCACACCCGGTGCCGGCCAGGCAGAACAGCAGCAAAAACAAAAGATTGGACAACCGGTTTTTCACAGGGTGACGGGACACTATCAGGGTATGCCTTCCAAATGCGGCAGACATTGCATTACCGGCCGTGGCGCAAACCCGGGTCCGGGCCGCCGGTGTGGATCAGATGTGACAGACTCCTGACAATGGGTGCCATTTGGTCCCGATGTTCCGGCGGGATCATCAGATATGTGATGGGTTCGTTTTTGATGAACAGTCTATTGTTTTTCAAGTCATGATTCTGCATGTCTTGATGGGTCGGCTCTTTGCCGGACAAAATCATCTGCAGCAGATCCGACAGATTGCCCGAATATCCGTTCCGGTCCAGGTGTTCGATGGCCTGGAGAAACACGTTGTTCACCGTCAGGATCAAAGGTGGCATCTGTGCGCTGCCCGTGTCTCTGCAATCGGTTTCCGAGACCATTGCCCGGCACCCGAAGGGTCTGACATCATAGACCGTGCACAGGTCATTTTTAAGCAGCGGGCATTTCCCCCATTTGGGATCATTTTCTTCTTCCGGCAGGTCGGCGTCTTCCATGCACAATTTAGCAAACCGGTTGGTACTCACTTCAGGGATATACCGTTTTGCAGGAAATGATTGCGTGAGGGTCGCGAGAATCTCCTGACGTCCGGTTGAAGGCAGGGCGCCGGTCAGACATCGGGCTTCAAGGCTTGTCAGGATGACATTGCAGGTACAGCAGCCGGCACAACCCGGGCCGCATGACAGCGCCTCAGATGCCGTGATCCGGTCATACAGCTGATAAATTTGGTTCAGCCGGTCAGTCATGTGCGGATTAGTCATCCCTGAATTGGCTCATATGGATCAGGCGCTGCCGTATTGCGCAAGATAGGCAGTGATTCTTCCCATCATGGCATCATCCAGGATCATCCGGCCGTTGATTTCTTGGTTGTGCAGAAATGCGGTGATATCGGCCAGGGTGACAATGGAAAAAATGGGGATCTTTAAGTTTTGTGCTACCTCGGCCAGGGCGTTTTGAGCGGTGGCGCCTCTTTCCTGGCGGTCCACGCAGATGACGATGCCTTTGACCTGGGGGTTTCCGCTGGTTTTCAGAACCTCCAGGGATTCCCGGATGGCCTTGCCTGAAGTGATGACATCATCCACCAGGATGAGCCGGGTTCCTGCATCCAGGGCCATGCCAACGGTGCTGCTTTTGTCGGCATAGGTTTTGGCTTCCTTTCGGTTGAACACATATCCGGTATTGTGCCCCATGCCGGCCAGGGCCACGGCTGTGGACACGCACAACGGGATACCTTTGTAGGCCGGGCCGTAAATGCCGTCAAATCCGGTATTGAAATGCCGGAGCACGGCTCTGGCGTAATGAACGCCCAGCTGGGTGATTTTATGGCCGGTGTCAAACATGCCGGTGTTGATGAAATAGGGGGCGATGCGGCCGCTTTTTAGTTGAAATTCGCCGAATTTCAGGGCATTGCACTCGACCAGAAAGCGGATGAAAGATTCCTTGTCGGTCATCGGGAGATCAGTGTCCTTTGGGTTGTTGAATTTAGTCTGACATGATGTTTCTGGCCCTCTGGGGCCAGGGTATTTACGTCCCATTCAGTGGTTTTTTAAACGGTATGTTGCGGTACCGCATCATTGGCAGCGCCAGGTCACATAGTCGGACAGCGGCACGGCCCGGCCGGATTTAAGCAAAGCCGTGCGGTTGAAGTCGGCCATGTTTCCCAGCTGTGCCGAGCCAAACACCGGTCCGTCTGTGCACACCACCTGGTCGCTGCACACACAGGCCCCGCACACCCCGAATCCGCAGCGCATATACCGCTCCAGCGATACCTGGCAGGGAATGCGGTGGGACTCACACAGGGTGAATACCGCGTGCATCATTATTTCCGGACCGCAGGCGTAGACCATATCAAACGTCGGCTGACCCTGTTTTATCCGGTGCTCGATCTCAGCTGCCAGCAAATCGGTAACCAGGCCCTTGTGCCCCAGGCTGCCGTCATCCGTGGCAATATGGCGGGTCATCTCAAACCGGTCCGGAAAAAGGATGAAATCCTTTGTTCTGGCCCCGTGGAGGAAACACAGGTCCGGGTGCAGTGATGCCACCAGGGGTGCCAGGGGTGCCATACCGCAGCCGCCGGCCACCACGGCCGTGTGCGGCGAGGAAACGATATCAAATCCGTTACCGAACGGCCCTCTGATTCCCACCAGATTTCCGGGGTACAGGCCCACGGCCCGGCGGGAAAAGATGCCTTTGGCCTCAATGGTGATGCCGAACCGGGTGGGGGAATGATGGGACAGGCTGTATGGCTTTTCATCCACGCCTGGAATCCAGAGCATGATGAACTGTCCGGGATGATAATCAATGGTAAAATCAAAGAACAAAGTGGTATAAACATGGTTATGAACGGTTTTTTCCGCCACTTCGATCATCAGGGGGGTGTGTTTGGCGATCACGGGAGATGCCTCCTGTCATGGGCCGCGCCGATAATCGCCTCCCGGGTGGTATGGTGGGCGGTCAGCCAGTCGTCAAGCTCCCGGTTCACCTGGTCGAATACTTCGATGCCCCGGTACCGCACCGCCGATCCCATACCGGCCAGCGTGGCCCCGGCCATGAACATTTCAACGGCATCTTCCCCGGTGGTGACCCCCCCTAAGCCGATGATCGGGATGGACACGGCCCGGTAAATGTCGTACACGCACCTCACAGCAACGGGTTTGATCATGGGGCCGGACAGGCCACCTTTTTTGAAGGCCAGCACCGGCATTTTCGCTTCGATATTAATGACCATGCCCGGACCGGCCGTATTGATGGCGCAGATGGCGTCCGCTCCCGCGTCTTCACATGCTTTGGCAATTTTGCCGATATCCGGGGCTGCCGGGGTAAGTTTGGCGATCAACGGGACGGAAATCACTTTTTTGACCGCATTTGTGACGGCAAAGGCTGCTTTCTCATCCACGCCGAACAGCATGCCATGATGATCGGAATTGGGGCAGGAAATATTGACTTCAATGAAATCCGGCTCCTTTTCGGACACGAACTGAGCCACCCGGATGAATTCATCCACAGATCCGCCGTAAATGCTGGCATTGAGGGGAAATGTCCGGTCCGCCAGGGCCTGCCATTCCGCATCCATGCGGTCATATCCCGGGGTGGGCAGTCCCACAGCATTGATCATGCCAAACCCTAAGTCGACGACCGTGGGATTGTTATGGCCGTCCCGGGGCGCGGGACCAATGGATTTCAGGGTCACCAGGCCGCACCCGGCGTTGTGAACCCGCTCCAGAATCCCGGCATTGTTCCCCAGGATGCCCGAGGCCAGCACCAGCGGATTTTTCAGCGTTTTCCCCAGAAACGTGATGCGTTCCATCAGCTGAACTTGTCGTAAAAAATCATGTCATCCTCCACTCCCAGGTCGTACAGGGATTCGATCACCGCATCGATCATGGGCGGCGGGCCGCACAGGTAATATTCGATTTCCGTGGGATCCTCATGGTCCTTAAGATAGGAATCGATAAGATGCATATGGACAAACCCGGTGAGACCGGTCCAGTTGTCCTCCTTTTCCGGAGCGGAAAGTGCTACCTGATAAGTGAAGTTGTTAAACCGTTTTTCCAGATCCAGGAACTCTTCATGATAGAACATCTCTTTGACCGATCTGGCCCCGTACCAAAAGGTGATTTTGCGTTTGCCGTTGATGCCTTCCAGCTGATGGAGGATGTGGCTGCGCAACGGCGCCATGCCGGCCCCGCCGCCGACAAAGCACATCTCTTTGTCCGTGTCCTTTGCCATGAAATCGCCGTACGGCCCGGAGATTTTGACCTTGTCTCCGGGCTCAAGCCCGAATATGAACGAGGAACCAAATCCCGGCGGAATGCCTTCGGTGCCCGGCGGAGGCGTGGCAATACGGACATTGAGCTTGACAATATCTGTTTCATGGGGCGGGTTGGCCATGGAATAGGCCCGGAATCCCGGTTTGATGCCTTTGGCAGCCAGAGAGAACAGATTGTATTTTTTCCATTCACTTACATATTTGCTGTCAATGTTGAAATCCTTGAAAGTGAGTTCATATTCCGGCACATCGATCTGAATATAGGCCCCGGCTTCAAATTCGATGGGCTCTTCGGGTTCCAGCACCAGCTCCTTGATAAAGGTGGACACATTGTCATTGGATACCACAACGGCATTGACCTTTTTGATGCCGAAAATGGATTCCGGCACCCGGATGGCCATGTCCTGCTTCACTTTGAGCTGGCAGGACAGCCGGATGCCCTCCAGTTTTTCCTTTCGGGACAGGTGGGCCAGTTCCGTGGGCAGAATGGCACCGCCGCCATCAGTGACCTTGCATTTGCACATGGCGCAGGAGCCGGAACCGCCGCAGGCGGACGGCAGAAAAATTTCATTTCCGGACAGGGCCGACAACAGTGTGGGATTGCCGGAAACCGACAGCGCATTCTCTTTGTCATTGTTGATGGTAATGGTATGGGTGCCCTGGGTGGTGACTTTGGCTTCCACAAACAGCAGCACAAACACAAGGACGATGATCACACCGGAAAAGATCGACAGGCTGATAAGGTAAATCACTGTGTGCTCCTTGAAAAATCTAGAGGGTGATTCCTGAAAACATCATAAAGGTCATGGCCATGAGCCCGGCAATGATCATGATGAAACCGAACCCGTCCAGTCCTTTGGGCACATCCGCGTACCGCACTTTTTTCCGGATGGCGGCCATGGACACAATGGCCAGCATCCACCCGGTACCGGACCCGGCCCCGAACACCACGGATTCGATAAATGTGTGATTACGTTCCACCATGAACAAAGAGGTTCCTAAAATGGCGCAGTTGACGGCAATCAAAGGCAGAAATACGCCCAAAGTGGCATACAGCAGCGGCGAATACCGGTCAATGACCATTTCAACTGCCTGGACAATGGCGGCAATTACTGCGATGAATGTGATGAATTTCAGAAAACTCAGATCCAGTTCCGGAAATCCGGCCCAGGCCAGGGCCCCGGGTGCCAGGAGCCCATGGTAGATCAGCCAGTTCACCGGAGAGGTCACCGTAAGAACGAAGATCACGGCCAGGCCGAGCCCCGTGGCAGTTTCAAGAGTTTTGGAGACGGCTATGAACGAACACATGCCTAAGAAATAGGCCAGCAGGATATTGCCGATGAAAACGGAATTGACAAACAGACTCAACAGGTCACCCATGGCGCCTCCTTATCTTTTCTCGTGGGATATGCCGGGCAGGCTGTTCTTGAGCCAGACCAGCAGGCCGATGATAAAAAACGCACCCGGTGCCAGCACCATGAGCCCCATGTCCTGGAACCCTAAATCATACACAAACTGGGGAATCACGGAAATACCGAAAAACTGTCCCGATCCCAGCAGCTCCCGCAGAAATGCCACCGCCACCAGGATCATGCTGTAGCCAAGGCCGTTGGCAATACCGTCCACAAAAGAATCCACCGGGTTGTTGGCCAAAGCGAACGCCTCGGCCCGCCCCAGGATGATGCAATTGGTAATGATCAGGCCCACGAAAATCGACAGCTGTTTGGATATGTCATATAAAAACGCCTGAAGGATCTGGTCCGTGATAATCACCAGAGATGCGATGACCGTCAGTTCCACAATGATCCGGATGTTGGAGGGGATCCAGTGACGTAAACTGGAGATGATCAGACCGGAAAATGCCGCCACCAGGGTCAAAGCGATGCTCATGACCAGGGCGGTGGACATTTTGACCGTGACCGCCAGGGCCGAACAGATGCCCAGCACCTGGTAAGCCACGGGATTTTCCCTCCAGATGCCTTTAATCAGAATGTCTTTGTAGTGGAAAAGATCGTTTTGCATGAAAATGTCCTTCTTATTCATCCAGCAGGGTTTCTAAATGGGGTTGGGTCCCTTTTTCTGACGGAAAATGACGGAAACCGGTTCATACTGCGTCAATGTTTCCTCCAGGCCTTCACTGAGGTATCGTCCGGTGAGCGTGGCGCCGGAAATGCCATCCACGTAATGATCCCGAAGGGATTCCGGCAGGTTTTCGGTTTTCCCTTTGGCAATGCTCACGGAAACCAGTTGATTCTGGTCGTTGAGTATTTTTTTGCCTTTGAAATTGTCCTGAAACCACTGACTTTCGATTTCTCCGCCCAGTCCCGGGGTTTCGGAATGGCTGTACACGGAAAAGCCGGCCACGGTTTCACCGTCCGCTTCAAACGCCAGGTATCCATAAATTTTGCCCCACAGTCCCCGGGTGGTGATGGGAATGATATACCCCTCCACCTGCTGATTCGTATGAATCAAATACAGCTGAAGACCGCCGGCCGTGGCTTCTTTCAGTATTTGTCCCTCGGGGCTTGCGTGGACTTCCTGGATACGGGTCTCGTAGATGGTCTGAATTTTCTCAGGGGTCAGTGTTTCATCTTTCGGTAGCAGGTTGGCGGCTTCCAACAGGTTGGTCTTTTTGTCCAGAATCCGGTTCTGCTGGTGCAAAGGCTTCAGCATGGTGGCAGCGGACGTGATCAGAACGCTGAATAAGAGTGCGACGGCCAGGGCAAAAAAGACCACGTATACCCGGCTGTTCTTGAATGACCGGTCGGATTTCTTTTTATCAGGCATTGGGGATCCTCTTTGATATTCTGTGTTTCATGACCAGATGATCCAGCAGCGGCGCAAACACGTTCATGAACAGAATGGCCAGCATCACACCTTCGGCAAAGGCCGGGTTGGCCACCCGCAGGATTACGGTGAGAAATCCGATGAGAAATCCGAAAACCCACCGGCCCGGATTGGTGCCGGGCGCAGAGACCGGATCCGTGGCCATGAAAGAGATGCCGAACAAAAATCCCCCGGCGCACAGATGGAACAATGGGCCGGCATCAGCCCAGGTGCCGGGGGTACCGGGAAGCACATAGACCAGCAGGGCGGTCAGAATGAGACCGGCGATTCCCCCCAGAATGATCCGAAAGTTGCCGATGCGGGTGATTATGAGGATGGCGGCCCCGATCAGGCAGCACAGGGCCGAGGTTTCTCCGATACTGCCGGGCACCAGTCCGAAAAACAGATGGGGCAGGGAAAATCCCTGGTCAGCCAGGGTTGCGGTCAGGCTGCCGCCGCCATCTGCGGTGACAGCCAGGGCCGTGGCTCCGGTGACTCCGTCCACGGCATTGGCGCCAGCCACCCATATATTACCGGACATGGTCACGGGATAGGAGAAAAACACGAACGCCCGGGCCGTCAGGGCCGGGTTCAGGATGTTCCGGCCGGTCCCGCCGAAAATTTCTTTGCCGATGACCACGCCGAAAGAAATCCCCATGGCCACCTGCCACAGCGGGATGGTGGGCGGCAGGGTCAAGGGAAACAAAAGCCCTGTGACCAGGAACCCTTCACTGATGGGGTGGCGCCGGATCGCGGCAAACAGGATCTCCCAAAACAATCCCACGGAATAGGAAACAATGATGATGGGCAGCACCACCCAGGCGCCGGATAAAAATGCGGGCCAGAACGTCAGGGTTTCTCCTCTGGCCAGTCCGGACTGGTATCCGGTGTTGAAGACCCCGAAAACCAAAACCGGAAGAAGGGAAAGGATCACGATGCTCATATACCGCTTCAGATCCAGATGATCCCTGATAAAGGGCATGATCCGGCTTTTGGGAGACGGCAGGAAGAAAAAGGTTTTGGTGGCATCGAACAGGGGCGCCAGTTTAGCGAAATTGCCGGATTCACTGAAATCATGCTCCAGTAGATCAAATATTTTTTGATGGGATTCATGGTATCGTATGGTTATCCTTGTTTATCCTTGTGATGGGTATCCATACCCTTAGACAGAATCTGGGTCAGCTCGATTTTGGATGGACAGGTAAAAGAGCACAGCCCGCACCGGCAGCAGTCCAGAAGCCCCAGTTGGAGGGCTTCTTCAATGTCATCACCGTGCAGAGCCTTCATGATGAAGCTGGGCATCAGGTCCACCGGGCAGATGGTTTCACAATAGCTGCAGTTGATGCAGGCCCTTTCTTCACCGTGCAGGGTGCCGTCCAGTTGAACTTCTCTGTTCACAAGGCAGGAAAGAAAGGTTTTTGTTACCGTGGGCTTATTCAACCCTGGTCTCAGGAATCCGAACATCTCATCTTCCGGCGCGTCCGGAAGAATGTTCAACGTGTTTTCAAAAAAACCTAGGTGCGTGTCCGGGTCCACTTTTCTTCCGTTGAACCGGCCCGTGGTGATCACGCTGCCTGAGGGATAATTTCCTGCCAGCAGCCGGACAGGTGCTCCCATCCGGGTGATCATATGCGGTTTTTTGTCTTGGCCTTTGGTGACGGTCACCATGGTTTCCACGGGATACCGCCCGGTTTCCAGAAACCGAGCCATCCGAATCAGGCCCTCCACATGGATATACCAGGCTGTATTTTCCTCCGCCTTTGTTTTGATGCGGTATAGAACCGCTCCCGGGTCCCAGGCTGGGTAGATATCGGACACCAGATGGGTGATCCGGTCTTTGACCGGCTCCAGCCGGTTCAAGGCGCTTTTGCGGGCCGTGACAATGACACGGTCGCTGAACCGTTGAAGTATGGTCAGCCCGAATTCAAACTGTTTGATTCTATCCTGAAGAATCCGGCCTGGATGAGGGGAGAACAGATCATTGCCGTTGAGACAGACAATGATCAGGGGCGGGACAGTGCTGCTGTCCGCCGTGTCCCGGGAAGGCAGCTGCCGCAGGTTCTGCCACACGCCGCCCTGCTTGAGCCGGTCGATCAATTCCCGGTCAGAAAGGGAATTCAGTTCAGCCGGGGACACCGGCTTGAATTCGATAAAATCGTCCATGCCGTCCAGGGCGATCACCACCTCGACAAGGCGGCGCCTGGGGCCGAACCGGATCTGTTTCACAGTGCCGGTTCCCGGGGATACGTACCGGATATCCGGATCGCGTTTGTCATGGAACAGGGGTGTGCCGGTCTGGACAGAATCGTTTTCCTTGACCAGCAGTTTGGGGCGGATGTGGGGAATGTCCCGAGCAGATACTCCCACCGTGGCCGGCCTTGAAAGCCGGATAACACTGGTATCGGGCATGCCTGCCAATTTCAGTTTAAAGCCTTTGGAAGGTGCAAGTGTTTCCATGTAATCAATTTTTCCCATGGTTGTTCATGTTGGCTCCACCGGGTTGATCGATCTGTCGCTCAATAGGCATCACAGTCTATCAAATTTCAGGGGCAGATCAATACCCCTGAAAGATTTTTACCTTACCACAACGGGTGGTGGCCGGCAAATTATTTTCATCTTGATTTTCACATCCGGATTATTGTAGAAAAAGAGGCCATTGCCATAAACCGTTTGAAGATTATTGAGGATTGGTGAATCTGATGAATCAAACTGTGATTGAAAACATATTCACCCGGGAATTCTGTGATACGCTGCTGCCCCCCCATACCAGTGACCGGTTTTTCGAGGCATTGTACGGGGACGTGTCGGAAGGGGCGTATGATATCCGTCTGAAATGTGAGTCTGTCAAGCCGGGAACGGTGGAACTGGGATTCTATCTGACCCAACGTCCCGACAAATGCCTGGTGTGCAGCCTGACTTACGGATTACCCAAAGTGTTTGCACGGCATCCCCTTATTAACATCAAGGGCATGATTCAGAAAATCAAAGATGCCGGTGTTCCGGTCAGAGACTGGCGACTGGGGCAAACGAACGAGAAAACCAGATCCCTGCATGTGATTCCGTTTTATATCGATATGGCAACACCCTGAAATCCGTTCAAATTTTTCAAAGCAGGGTCGCCGGGACCAAAAAGCCGGACAGAACAGTCTGTCCGGCTTTCCTGTTGTGCGATGGTTTTTGTTGTGTGCGGTTCGGCTACGCTTATGCTTTGGGCAGCTTGGGAAAATTTTTGTTCAATGTCTTGTTCCATTCATCCAGCCGGGGTTTGATTTTTTTGAACAAAGCGCCCACATTCCCCTGGATGGTGATGCTCTCGATGGTGTCCCCCTGGGAGATGCTGTCCACGACTTTCTGGTCATCTTCGTTTTCAACCACGCCAAAAACGGTGTGCATGCTGTCCAGGTGGGGGGTGGGGCCATGGGTGATGAAAAACTGGGACCCATTGGTTCCCGGCCCGGCATTGGCCATGGACAAAATTCCGGGACGGTCATGTTTGAGATCTTTTTTGCACTCATTTTCAAATTCATATCCCGGCCCGCCCATGCCGTTGCCGTAAGGGCAGCCCCCCTGGATCATGAAATCGCCGATCACGCGGTGGAATTTGAGTCCGTTGTAATATTCCCGTTTGGCCAGGTTGGCAAAACTGCCGCAGGTGACCGGGGTTTGGTCGGCAAACAGTTTCAAACGAATGGTTCCTTTGCTGGTTTCCATGACAGCGGTTAAATCGGGCATCTGTTTCTCCTAAAAAAATAATTAAAATCTGGATCATCATAAGGATTTGACCTCAATTGTCAATGATGCTCAATAAGGTTCCGGGGCTGTTTGGTGTTTTTTATGCAGTCTTCACAGATGCGATGGCTGAATTGTGCCCTGGAATGCTCAATCAGATACGCTTCCAGCTGATTCCCGTGGTCGGCGTTGTCCCGGATTTTTTTACAGTAGCGCAGATGGGCAGTAATCCGGACAGTTTCTTCACTTTTTTCAAGGAATGTTTCAGTTGCTGATTGGTCTGATCCAGCACCCGGTTCATTTGCCTGAATTCCTGGTTGTATTGATGAACCTGCCTGAAATGGGTTTTTATCAGGAACAGCAGATAGATCCGCAGCACTGCCGGCTTTAAAGGATCTGAAAAAGCGGATGCAGGGGTTAGGGCCATGCCGATCAACAAAACGGCCCACGTTTTCATAACGGGTCATCCCTCTATTTTATCCGGCCAATAAATCGGGGATTCTGCGACTGGTATTGCAAATTATTTTTTTTTTCTGTAAATACTCATTAATGTCCGTAAGTGATATTGACAATGCATTTCAAGCGTTAACTAAGCAGGGACCCTATCTTATGTCTTCAGATGAAGGAAAACTTGAAAGTGTCATTGAATCCCTTGAAGACGGTTATTACGAGGTGGATTTGGCAGGAAATCTTGTCAGTTTCAACCAGGCCATGTGTGATATTCTCGGGTATGATTCTTCTGAAATGACCGGAATGAACAACCGGGATTTCATGGACAAAGACAACGCGAAAAAAGTGTTTCAGACCTTCAATAAGGTCTACCGGACCAAAAAGGGACGTAAGGCGCTTGACTGGCAGTTCACCAGAAAAGACGGATCGGTCTGTCATGTGGATACGTCGGTGTCGCTTTTGACCGGAACCGAAGGTGATCCTGTCGGTTTTCACGGCATTGCCAGGGATATCACCGAGCAGAAAAATCAGGAACTTCGCCTGCAGCAATCCCGGAAGCTGGAAACGCTGGGTACGCTGGCGGCCGGAATATCTCACGATTTCAACAATATCCTTTCCGGCATATTCGGGTATGCCCAGCTGGCCAGAGCCAGTCTGGATAATCCGCAGAAAACCATGGAGCACATCGATCAGGTATTAAAGGCTGCCCAGCGGGCCGCAGAACTGATTCAGCAGGTTTTGACCTTCAGCCGTGAAACCGGAGATCAGAAAAAACCGTTCCGGATTTACCTGATCGTCAAAGAAACCATGAAACTGCTCAGATCCTCTTTTCCGGCCTATATTGAAATGGAAAACCGGCTGGAGTCCCGGCAGATGGTGGTGGCGGACCCTGCTAAAATTCACCAGATGATCATGAGCCTGTGTTTGAATGCCCATCAGGCCATGAAGACAAACGGCGGTGTTTTGACGGTGTCGCTGACCGATGAAACGATCACCCGGCCGGAGCAGATCCGGGGCCGGGAGATTCCTGCCGGAGAATATCTGAAACTGTCCGTGACCGACACGGGGCAGAATGTGGATGATCAAATGCTTGACCAGCTCTTCAATCCGGAATCCGGAACAAGGAAAGGCGAAAACAGGATATCTTTGGACCTGGCAACGGTTCGGTCCATCGTGGACGAACATGAAGGGATGATGGATATCCACAGCCGGCCGAACAAGGGAACGACGATTGATATTTTTTTCCCGGTGGCCGCAGCAAAGAAAAAATCGGCTTCAGAGACGTCTGCCTCGGCAGAATCTGTTAAAGCGGTTCAAACCGGCGGGGAAACCATCATGCTGGTGGATGATGAAGCAGCGATCCGCCAGATTTATGAGGAATTTCTGAATGGTCACGGATACACGGTGAAACTGTATGAAGACGGTGCAGCCGCGCTCAGCGCGTTTGAAACCTGTTCCGACGAGGTGGATCTGGTGATCACGGACATGACCATGCCGGCAGTCACCGGGGACAAACTGGCAGAATCGATGCTGAAAATCCGCCCGGATCTGCCGATCATTCTGTGGTGCGGCTTCAGTGAGGTCATCTCCGAAGACACCGCCATTCAGATGGGCATCAGAAAATATATCCAGAAACCGGTCAGCCCAGGGGATCTGCTTCAGAGCATCCGCCAAATTCTTTATGAAAAGTAATCCATTTTCAAAATCAGTGCCTTCCTCTGAAATCCAGAACCGGATCCACGCCTTGAAAACCCGGATGGAAAAGGCCGGCACGGACGCGGTGTTTCTGACCCATAAACCGGATATCTACTATTTTTCCGGCACGGCCCAGGATGCCTATCTGTATGTGCCGGTGGATTATGATCCATTGCTGTTTGTGAAGCGGTACCTGCCCCGGGCCGAGGCAGAAACAGGGATCGGGCATGTGGTCCCGGTGTCGTCCATCACCCGGATACCGTTTCAGATCCAGTCGCTTCACGGCCGTTTGCCGGGGACACTGGGCCTGGCATTTGATGTGGTGCCAGTGCGGGATTACCAGTTTTTCGAGACCCTTTTTACCCCATCGGTATGGATGGATGCCACTTCTTTGATCACGGGCTGCCGCATGATCAAATCCGACTGGGAAATAGGTCAGATGGCATCCGTGGCCAGGTTGTCCAGAGACACCTTTTCGTTTGTCCGCGAACAACTGGTCCCGGGAGAATCAGAGATCGCGTTCTGCGGCCGGGTGGAAGCCTTTGCCCGGGCCAACGGACATTCCGGCAAACTGCTGGTACGTCACTACCGGGCGGAAGGGTTTTCCCATCATCTGATGAGCGGAATCTCCGGAGGCATGGGCGGGGCCCTGGATAGCCCGGTGAGCGGCACGGGCACGTGCAGTGCCTATCCATTCGGGGCCGGGCCCAAACGGATTCAGGAAAACGAACCCATTCTCCTGGACCTGGGCACCATGGTCAACGGGTACCACATGGATGAAACCCGGATGATGGTGATGGGAACGTTGCCCCCGGACGCGGAACAGGCCGGACAGGCGGCCATCGATATCCTCTGCCACCTGCTGGAGAAGATGAGACCGGGTGTCCCGGCGGGCGAGGTGTTCACGGCCGCCGGGAACCGGGCCGAACAACTCGGACTGGGGGACCCGTTTCTGGGACTGCCCGGACTCAAATCCAGATTCATCGGGCATGGCGTGGGCCTGGAACTGGTGGAAGCCCCTATTCTGTCCCGGGGTAATTCCCAGGAATTGATGCCCGGCATGGTGTTTGCCGTGGAGCCCAAGTTCATTTTCAAGGACCGCTTTGCCGCAGGCATTGAAAGTGTCATCCAGGTGGCGGATACCGGCGCCCGGTTTCTCAGCGTGACAGAGAACCGGATTTTTATGAAATAATGCTAAGTCTGTTTATCTGAACAATTGGCTGCTTTGAAAAGTCTCATAAAGATTTTAAAGGTCGTTTCAGCGTTGTCGAACAGGCTGTATGACATATCCTTTAAAAGCCACCGGGTGACCATATGATCCATTGTGCTGGCAAAAATATCACGGGCGGCATAGGGGCTGATATCTTCACATATTTCGCCATTTTTTATGCCGTCCGAAATGATGGTGACAGGATATGAATATAATTTTCTGACATCTGAATACACATCAGATTCCAAAAATTTTCTATTGGTCTTAATATTAAGATAAACAATCTTAGCGTCAGTCGGGGATGATTCTATCCTTCGCAGGTACCACCACAAATATTTCCTGAGCTTGTTTTCTGCCCCCTCTATACCGAAGAGATGATTTTCGAGATCCTCCAAAAGATCTGAAACCCATAATCGCGGTATTTCAATAAGAAGGTCCTCTTTTCCCTTGAAATATTCATAAAGGGCAGCTTCGGAAAGGCCGATACTTTTTGAAATATCTGAAACGGTTGTCTGTAAAAATCCTTTTTCCGCAAAAAGTTCTTTGGCCGCTTCAATTATCTGGGCCCGGGTACCGGAATTTTTTTTCTTGGTTCGGAGTCGGTCTTTTTTCATAGTCGATCTGGTCTCACATTTTCTGAAACGCGCACTCTCGCATTTCTGTTAGAATTTCAATATCTATTTTAAAAGTTCATTCCATTTGTAATCAATGAATTCGACAAGAACACCGTTCATTTTTCTGGGATGGACAAAAGCGAATTCACAATCCCGAAATGGCCTGACATCACCAATAACAGGATAGTTTTTTGTTTGAGCTCTTCAACCGCTTTTTGGGTGTTGTCCACATTAAAACTCAACAGCATTATACCTTCTCCATTTTTTTCTATGAATTTAGCAACTTCTCCATCCGGTGTGGTAGATTCCATGAGTTCAAATCCGGTATCCCCGACCCAGTAACGTGCCACTCTGATTTTTTCAGGTTCGTCGATATACGCATCGTCTGGCTTTGTTTTCCCGAGCAGCGGTTCCCAGACTTCGCGAGCTTTGTCGAGATCTTTGACAGCCACGCAAATGTGATCCATTTTATTGATTTTCAAGGTGATGTCCTCCAAAAGATTAAATGTTTTTTTAAATGCCGCTTTCTTCCAAATTCTTTGGTCGGTCACTTGTGTGTCTCATTTAAATAACCAAATATCATTTGGTAAAAATATTTTCAAGAAGAAATTTAATATAACCATTTAAATTTAATTGTAATAAATTTATTTATCAATGGGATAAAGAGAATATTTTTTTAAGAAAAAACAGCTTGACTATATATATTCTTAATGATACTCGGAATAAACATATTTATACATTTTGTTTTGTCTTTTATCGATTAAAATATGACAAAATCTTAATGTTATTAATCTTTATTTATCTTATTTTGTCGAGGAGGGCCACATCATGTACAAACAGTTTTTTATTATTCCCTTTATTGCCGTGTTTCTTTTTGTGAACAGTGCAATCTCAGCAGACAAGGTGAAAGTGGGGTTTATTGCCACCTTGTCAGGGCCTGCGGCAAGTCTGGGTGAAGATATTCTGAATGGCTTCACCCTTGGTATCAAAAATTCAAATGGTAAACTGGGAGGCCTTGATGTCGATCTTGTTACAGGCGATGACCAGTTGAAACCGGGTGTCGGGGTTCAAGTCGCTTCTAAAATGGTTGAAAAAGACAAAGTTGATATTGTCACCGGGATCGTTTTTTCCAATGTAATGATGGCGGTGGCCCGGCCCATAACAGAGGCCAATGTTTTTTGATCAGTGCCAATGCCGGTCCTTCGAAACTGGCCGGCTCCGACTGTATGCCGGATCTTTTTACGGTGTCATGGCAGAATGATCAGACCCATGAGGCAATGGGTAAAGCCATCAATGACATGGGAGCCAAACGATTATATCTCATGGCCCCCAATTATCAGGCTGGAAAAGATGCGCTTGCCGGTGCCAAAAGGTATTTTGATGGTGAGATTGTGGGGGAAGTCTATACCAAAATCAACCAGCCGGATTATTCTGCTGAGCTGGCAATGCTGCGGGCGGCCAAGCCAGACGCTTTATTCATATTTTACCCGGGAGGAATGGGTATCAATTTCATCAAACAATATGCACAGGCCGGGTTGAAAAAAGAAATACCGCTTTATACCACGGCGTTCACCACCGATCAATCCGCACTCCCTGCCATGGGGGATGCCGCGCTGGACATTATCAACGCCAGCTTTTGGAGTCCGGATCTGGATAATCCGGTTAACAAAAAATTTGTAGCAGACTACAAAAAGGAATATGGCAAATTGCCGTCATTGTTTTCCGCGCAGGGATATGATGCAGCATTACTTATTGACAGTGCCATAGCAAAAGTTAGCGGCAATATCAAAGACAGGGATGCCCTGAGAAACGCATTCAAAGAGGCTGATTTTGATTCCGTCAGAGGTAAGTTTTCTTTTAATAACAATCATTTTCCGATCCAGAATTTTTATACCCGGAAAGTTGTCAAACTTGCGGATGGTACATTGACCAACAAAATTGAAAAAACAGTCTTTGTCGATCATGTTGATGCTTATGCCAGTGAGTGCCCAATGAACTAGAAAAGCAATTATTGTTCCAGGAGAATAACCAATGGATCTCACCCTTTTTTTTATACAGATTCTGAATGGTATCCAATTCGGGCTCATGCTTTTTTTGATGTCAGCCGGTTTGACGCTGGTGGTTGGTATAATGAACTTTATCAATCTGGCCCATGGATCACTTTATATGATCGGTGCGTATATGGCTGCCCTGATCCAGCAGAAAACCGGGTCATTTTTCATTGCGGTTCTGATCGCTTTGCCATCGGTTGTTCTCCTTGGATTTTTATTGGAAACATCCATATTTAAACGATTTTACAAGAGAGATCATCTGGATCAGGTTCTTGCCACATTTGCCATGATCCTGTTTTTCAACGAACTGATCCGGATAGTATTTGGATCAGCAGGCTATTTTATGGATATCCCTGGTGTGTTATCCGGAGCAATCCCTCTTTTTCCCGGAGTATATTATCCATTGTACCGGTTTGTCATTATTGTTTCAGGATTTGTCGTGGCGATCGGGCTGTATTTGCTTATTTCAAAAACCCGGCTTGGTATGTTGATTCGAGCGGGGGCTGAAAACCGGGATATGGTGAATGCACTTGGGGTCAATATCAATCTTTTATATATGCTGGTATTTGGTATCGGCGCCGGCCTTGCGGGGTTTTCCGGGATGATGGCCGGCCCCCTGCTCAGTGTTCAGGTGGGAATGGGCGAATCAATCCTGATTATTGCCTTTGTAGTGATTGTGATTGGTGGCATTGGTTCGGTAAAAGGTGCATTTGTCGCCGCCCTTCTTACGGGCATCGCAGATACATTTGGAAGGATCATGCTGCCCCCGGCACTGGCATCGATGGTGATTTACATTTTAATGGCCACCGTTCTGGCAATAAGACCGAAAGGATTGTTTTCCGCAAATGGCTAATCCACTCAAAACGGTTTGTTCCCCAAAAGGGATTGTCTGCATTGTCATTCTTATCGGCCTGCTGATGATGCCTATGATATTTGGTCAGTTTTATGTCCGACTGATTACAAGGGTCTTGATTTTCGGACTGGCTGCCATCAGTCTTGATATTCTTGTCGGATACACCGGGCTGGTCAGTTTCGGACATGCTGCTTTCCTGGGGATCGGTATGTATGTGGTTGGCATCCTCGCTTTCAATGGTTTTGAGGCAGCGATCGTGGCCTGGCCCCTGGCGGTTATTCTCTCGGGGATGGTTGCAGCGGTCATCGGTTTTATCAGTCTCAGGACCCGGGGCATGTATTTCATCATGATAACGATGGCGTTTGCCCAGATGTTTTATTATTTTTTTTCAAGTCTCTCGCAATACGGCGGCGATGATGGGTTTTCAATGTTTTCCAGAAATACCTTGGGGTCAATCAACCTCAACGATCACATGGTGTTTTATTATGTGGTTCTTGCAGGATTTTTTCTGATGTTTTATCTGGCACGATTGCTGGTCAAATCCAGGTTCGGGTTTGTTCTCAAGGGTATCAAACAGAATGAGGAAAAAATGATATCCCTTGGCTATCCTGTGTTTCACTATAAGCTTGTCAGCTTTGTCATCGCCGGAGGTGTCGCCGGTCTGCCGGAGCATTCTTGGCCAATAATGCACTATATATCAGTCCTGCCGATATTTACTGGACAAGAAGCGGAGATCTCCTTGTTATGGTGATACTTGGAGGTATCGGATCATTGATCGGTCCTGTGATAGGGGCCTTTGCCCTTCTTCTGACAGAAGAGGTCTTGTCGGCATATACCAAGCATTGGATGATTATTTTAGGACCTTTGCTGCTGATTCTGGTGCTTTATGGAAAGAAAGGAATTTTTGGAATGATAAAAAGGGAAGGTTGATGAGATGCCGGTCTTGAAACTTGAACATATTCGCAAAAATTTTGGTCAGATTAAAGCAACAGACAATGTTGATCTGTCTGTTGAAGAAGGGGAAATTCATGCATTGATAGGCCCGAATGGCGCCGGTAAAACCACGTTGATCAATCAGATTGCAGGCAATTTTTTTCAAGATTCAGGTAAAATCATCTTTTGTGGTCAGGATATTTCCCGAATGCCGGCCCATAGACGGGCCCTGGCTGGACTCGCCCGAACCTTCCAGATATCCAGCATTTTTGATGATATGACCGTATTTGAAAATGTCGCTGTGTCAGTTCAGGCAACAAAAGGGCACAGCTTCCGATTTTTTAAAAATGCCGGTGCATATTCAGATATCAGAAAAAAAGCATGGGAATACCTTGAGATAACAGGGCTTGCTGATATTGGCGGAGAGATGTCAAGTCGGGTTTCCTATGGAGAAAGGAATAAAATTGAACTGGCAATGGCACTTGCCTCAGATCCCAAGTTGATTTTACTGGATGAACCGGCCTCAGGAATGAGTAGTGGTGATTCCATTGAATTGATCAACTTGCTGAAAAAATTGAAAGGAGGTCTGTCCATACTTCTTGTAGAACATGATATGGACGTGATTTTTTCCCTGGCAGACCGGATCAGCGTACTTGTTTATGGTCAAATTCTTGCCACAGGCACCCCAAATGAGGTGAAGAATAATTCAGCGGTGTTGGAAGCATACCTTGGTGGACGCGAAGGGAATCAAAAATCGATATAAATTGGGAACACAACAGTATGCTGAAACTGGAAAGCATCGAAACACATTACGGCAAAAGTCAGGCACTATTTGGGATGACGCTTGAAATACAGCCCGGCGAAGCCATTGCATTGATGGGAAGAAACGGGATGGGAAAAACTACTACAGTGAAATCCATCATGGGACTCGCCAAAGTGTCAGCCGGAAACATTATTTTCAAAGAGAAAAATATCACCAACCAGCCATCATTCATAACCGCGAGAATGGGGATCGGGCTGGTGCCGGAAGGACGTCACGTTTTTTCTTCTCTATCGGTTAAAGAGAATCTTGTTGCCACTTCCAATACAAAAAATAATACCTACTGGTCTCTTGAACGGGTTTTGACGCTTTTCCCCAGCCTTGAGTACCGGATAAACAGCATGGGATCCCATTTGTCCGGCGGTGAGCAGCAGATGCTTTCCATTGGCCGGGCCTTGATGACAAACCCTGACCTGATTATCCTGGATGAGGCTACAGAAGGTCTGGCTCCACTGATCAGAAAAAAAATTTTTAACTGTTTGTCTGAAATAAAAAAACAGGGGGTTTCAATTCTAGTTATTGATAAAAATCTGGCGTTGATGGCTGAAATCTGTGACCAGTTTTACATCGTTCAAAAAGGGCAAATCGTTTTTTCTACCTCGCAGCAACAGTTGGTAATGGATAAAGAAAAAATCAATCAATATCTGGGAGTGTAATAAGGAGAGCCAGAATGCTTGAAATTCCAGAAAATTTGAATATCGCAGATTACTATCTGGATCGAAATCTTACAGTGGGCCGCGGAGATAATACGGCTATTTACTATAAGGAAAAAACATACTCGTATGCACAGATTGCTGCGTTAAGCAATCGAGTGGGAAATGTGCTGAAGCAACTGGGTGTGGAGCCGGAGGACCGGGTTCTTCTGGCTATCAATGATTCTCCGGAATTTGTGATAACCTGGTATGGAATCATCAAAATCGGGGCTGTCGCCACGGATGTCTACACCTTTCTTCACCCGGATGATTACGCCTATTTTTTGAATTATACCCGGGCAAAAGTCGTGATCGTTGACGAATCAACACTCCCGTTGATAGAAAAAACAATGCACCGTTCCAGATTTTTGAAACATGTCCTAGTGATCGGAAACAATTCAAAAAAATACCTGTCATTTCAAGATCTTCTGTCATCTGCGTCAGAAAAATTGGTCGTTGAACCCACCCATGCGGATGACGTCGCTTTCTGGAAATTTACTTCCGGAAGCACAGGGAGGCCTAAAGCCGTCCCTTTGACCCACCGCAATTCATTTTATAATTACCAGACGTTTGGAAGGCAGATACTGGGACTTCAGGAAGATGACATTGTGTTATGTGTTCCCAAGCTTTTTTTCGGGTATGCCCGGGATATCAGCATGCTCTATTCCTTTGCTGAGGGGGCATCCACAGTTTTGTTCCCGGAACGGTCACGGCCGGAACGGATCGTTGAACATACCAAAAAATACAGGTCCACGGTGTTGGTAAATGTGCCTACCATGATTAATGCCATGATACGTCTGCCTGATCTTCAGAAGACAGATTTATCATCAGTCAGGTTCTGTACATCTGCTGGAGAGGCACTGCCCAAAACGGTTCATGATCAGTGGATGGAAAAGGTGGGGGTGACGATATTAGACTGCATCGGGTCCTGCGAATTGTGCCATGTCTACATTTCCAACCGGAAAGACAATGTCCGGCCCGGCAGTGTCGGACAGCTGGTCCCGGGATATGAAGCTAAAATAGTCGATGAGGATGGTGGCATTCTTCCTCAAGGGCAGGAAGGCATTCTCTGGGTAAAAGGGGAAAGCAGGGGATTGTGCTATTGGCAGGCGTTTAAAAAAACCTGTGAAACCTTTATCGGTGAATGGGTGAATACCGGCGATCTGTTTACATGTGACAAAGACGGGTTTTACTGGTTCGTGGGCAGAAGCGGCGATGTATTGAAAGTGGGCGGGATTTTTGTATCCCCGGTCCAGATTGAAAACTGCCTGCTGTCGCATCCCAGGGTTAAAGAAGCCGCCGTTATCGGGTCAACCGATGAACAGGGCCTGATAAAACCCAGAGCTTTTGTGGCGGTCCAGGGGGGTGTGACCGGCACGGCTGAGCTTGGAAAGGAACTTCAGCAGTTTGTGAAACAGCATCTTGCCCCGTATAAATATCCCCGGTGGGTGGTTTTTCTGGATGAACTGCCAAAAGACAACAATGGAAAAATCAGCAAAAAAATGCTGAAAAAATGTGAGGTTGAAAATGAAAAAACCCCTGTTTGATTTCAAATCTGATACATTGCGTGTGGCAGGACTTATTTCCGGATCCGGGAAAAGCCTTTTATCCGTCATTGATAGACAAAAAGAGCTGGAGATGGGTTCAAAGTGCCATTTTGAAGTGGTGGGCCTTTTTTCCGACAATCCGAACAGCCAGACGGAAATAATTGCAAAAGCTCATCACCTGCCTTTTTACATCAATGATATCAGAGCATTTTATAAAGCCCGAAATAAAAAAATCAGCGACCGGAAAACCAGACAGGAATACGATCAGATGACGGTTGATTTTTTGACCCCTTTGAAACCGGATATCGTCCTTTATGCAGGCTATGTCTGGGCGACGACTCAGCTTTTTTTGGATCGGTTCAATTGCGTCAATTGCCACCCTGCGGATTTGTCAGTGGAAAAGCAAGGTCTAAGGCCTTATGCCGGCGCAAACGGTGTCAGAGATGCTCTGGTCGGGGGCGAAACCAGGCTTTATTCGTCGTTTCATCAAGTGACCTCCAGGGTGGACCATGGTCCGATTCTGCTCATTTCCAGGCCGGTCATTGTTGAAGATGACACGGGTCTGGATCTGAACTCAAGATCCATCAAATATTTGCGGCGTTTAAACGAAAAATCGCGACAGTTGTGTGCTCTTGGAATAGAAAAAATTGCAAATCAGGCATTTACCATCGATGAAAACAGTTCTGTCTATTATGAGAACGAACCCATTCCCAAAGGCTTCCGTTTATAGGAGAACAGCGGGGATTTCTTCGTATGGTTGATTTTTCATCATTGGTGAACCCCAAAGAGAATAATAATTAAAACAAGGAGATTTGTGATGCATGGAAAAACAGCACATATGGATACATTTGTCATTGACAACCTGCCATTGGAAAAAGATCAGCCGGACTTTATTTTTGACAGCACGCGATTGAGATTTCCTGAGCATTTGAATAGCGCCAATGAATTGCTGGATAAAAAGATTGAACAGGGGCTGGGAGACAAAATCGCATTTTCCACACCCAATGACGCGTGGAGTTACCGAAAATTATATGAAAAGGCCAATCAGATCGCCCATGTATTACAGGATAATCTGGGGATAGTTCCCGGCAGTCGTGTCCTGCTGAGATCCCCGAACAACATCATGATGGTGGCATGCTGGCTTGCAGTGCTAAAGGCCGGTGCCGTGGCGGTATCTACCATGCCTCTGCTGCGCGCCAAAGAACTTGTCCCTGTCATTGAAAAAGGGAAAATATCGTTGGCTTTATGCGATAAACGGGTGGCAGAGGAAATGGAAAACGCCAAAAACAGCATCGCACAACTGGAACGGATCTGTTATTTTGATGGGTCAGGCAGGGAAAAAACCGGGGAAGAGCTTGAAGACTTAATGAAAGACAAGCCCCTGGTTTTCAATAACGTAGACACCTTCAGTCATGATCCGGCCCTGATCGCGTTTACCAGCGGGACAACCGGCATCCCCAAAGGAACCATCCATTACCACCGTGACATCATGGCAATGTGCATCTGTTTTTCAGAAGCGGTGTTGAAACCGACCGGAGATGATATCTTTATAGGCAGCCCTCCGATTGCCTTTACCTTTGGTCTGGGCGTATTGGTGACATTCCCCATGCACGCCGGTGCCTCTTGTGTGTTGCTGGAACAGGCGGGACCGGATCAGTTGCTCAAGCAGATCAAAGAATTCAAGGCGACTGTCTGCTGTACGGCCCCGACCGCCTACAAAGCCATGCTCAATAATATGGATGGGCTTGATCTGTCATGCTTGAAAAAATGTGTTTCAGCTGGGGAAAACCTTCCCCTGCCTGTGTTTACCGCATGGGAAAAAACTACGGGAATCAAAATCATAAACGGCATTGGGGCAACGGAAATGATTCACATTTTCATTTCTGCCTCCGGAGATGATATCAGGCCCGGGGCAACGGGAAAGCCCATCTATGGATATCAGGCCTGTATCGTGGATGAAAAGATGAAGGTGCTACCGCCGGGCAAAAAAGGGATGCTGGCCGTGAAGGGACCTACCGGCTGCCGGTATCTGGCCGATGTCCGGCAAAAAGAGTATGTCAAAAATGGATGGAACATCACCGGGGATGTTTTCAAAATGGACGAAGACGGTTATTTCTGGTTTCAGGCGAGGGGGGACGATATGATCGTATCCTCAGGGTACAATATCGGCGGGCCTGAGGTGGAAAGTACCCTCATGGATCATGAGGCGGTTGAAGAATGTGCAGTGGTTGCCTGGCCGGATCCAGAAAGAGGCAGTGTTGTCAAGGCTTATATTGTTCTATGTGAAAAATGCACGCCTTCTGACATGCTGGTAAAGGAGCTTCAAAATTTTGTCAAACACCATGCGGCCCCTTATAAATATCCACGTATTGTCGAGTTTGTCCCGGCATTGCCCAAAACGGAAACCGGAAAAATTCAGCGATTCAAACTGCGGGCGTGATTCCTATTTTAATTGTGTTGGGATCGCCTGATACTAGGAGACTGTGATGAAACTGCTGGTAGGTTACAATGGTGGAGAAGAAGGCAGACTTAATTTATCCCTTGCAAAAGAGTATGCATCGCTGACCCATTCGTTTGTCTATATCGTCACCTCTATGGCAGGGGGGCCTCGGAAAAGCAGTCGGCCATTACTATGGCAGATCAGGGACTTATGTATGCAGGACAACTGATGGAACGGTCCGGGATCCCTTGTGAAACACAGCTGAGTGTCAGGAATCTGTCTCCGGGCGAAGATCTGGTGAGATTTGCCCAGGAAAAGGAAATTGACCATATTTTCCTGGGAATTCAAAAAAAATCCAAGGCCCAGAAAATCATACTGGGGTCTACATCACAGTATGTGATACTGAACGCGACATGTCCGGTTCATATCGTCCGGTTTGATCTTGAGACCATCAAAACGCAGGATCTGATCAGGGACCGACGTATCCTGGTTGTGGATGATGAACCGGATGTGCTTGATTCGGTTCAAGAGCTGCTTGAGATGTGTTTGATTGACACAACGTCTGATTTTGAAACTGCGGAAAAATATCTTGAAGAAAGGTCCTATGATATGGCCATTCTTGATATCATGGGAGTCCGTGGATTCGACGTGCTGCAGATTGCCAGGAAAAAAAATGTTCCCTGCGTGATGTTGACGGCCAATGCCCTGAGTCCGGAAAACCTGAAAGAATCGATTCAAAAAGGGGCGGATTCATATATCCCCAAAGAGGAAATGGTCAATATCGACAGTCACATCGCCGACGTGATCAAAGCCAGAATTCAAGGCAGACAAGGGTATGGGGTCTGGTTCAGGAGATTGAAAACCGTATTTGACAAAACCTTCGGCAAAAACTGGAGAGATAAGGACAGAGAGTTTTGGAACGCATTTGATGACAGGCACAATAAATAACGGCTATTCCCTGTTGAGAGACGTTTTACACCTGTCATACTGGAAGTCACATGGAAGAAATTGGAAATGAAATCAAACCGGTTTGCCTTTGAAAGCCAGAAAGCCCTGATGGAGTTTTCTCTCGATAAAAACCCGGCGGATCTGTTTGTTGTAGATGGTCGGATTCTGAATGTGTTCACCGGTGAGTTGACAACCGGTCGGTCAATCTGTGTGAAAGATCAGTGGATTGCCTGTGTCACTGAAGATTTCAGCACCTGTCTTGGGCCTGATACCCGGATAATTGATGCGAAAGGGATGACGGTTATCCTCAGACTGATTGACGGGCATACCCACCTTGCCAATTATTTTTCATCAACAGAGTTCGTGAAGCAGGTCATTCCGGACGGAACGACCTGCCTGGTAACGGAAACTCTGGAAAAGGCCTATCCGGTGTCTGGTATGGATTGTATCCTGGATTTTATTGCATCTTATCAGAATCAGCCGGTAAAAGTGTCTTTCACAGTGCCCATGATGGTATCCCCAAGTCAGGATATTCTTAAACTATCGGACGAAGATATGGACCTCTTACTGCAAAGCGAGGATGTCCTGGGTCTGGGAGAGGTATACTGGCAGGCGCTGCTTCTTGAACCTGAAACTTTTTTGCCCATAATGAACAGAGTACTGGCTCTGGGAAAAAAAGTGGAAGGGCATTCTGCCGGGGCTAAAAACCAGAAGCTGGCGGCTTATGTCGGGACAGGGGCCTCCTCCTGCCATGAACCAATAGATCTGGCCCAGACTCTGAAACGGTTGAGGATGGGAGTGTATGTCATGGCCTGGGAAGGCGGTGCCCGAAAAGATCTGAAGGCCATTTCAAAAATCACGGACACGGATGTCGACCTTAGGCGGATGATTCTTGTCACCGACAGTGTAACCCCTGTTATCGGTGCCGATGAGGCGGATATGGTCCTGGCTGAGAACAGGATCGGGCAATTGCAGGGAGGGTCGTTGTTCACGTCCCGAGGGAGAATTCTTGCCGAGCTTCCCATGCCCATCATTGGCTTGATGCCGGATCTTCCGGTTGAGGAGATTGCGGAAAAAATGAAACTGGTCAACCAGGCGGCCAGAGCGGCGGGATGTGTTTTTGATGACCCTGTTTTATCTCTGGTGACCATGACCAGTGCGGCCATTCCGCATCTAAGGATATGTGAGCAAGGGCTTTTCAATCTGAAACCCGGGAAAATATTGGATCATCTGAAAGAGAAGAACCCATGAGATATGCAGAGACAGGCTGTGATTTGGAAGTCGACTTGACTGAAGGCAAAACTGAACGGGTAGAAACAGACCCCGGATTGACAAGGCTTCACCTGGGTGGAAACGGGACTGCTGCCAGAATCATATGGGATCGGGTAAGTCCTGAAACAGATGCCTTTTCTCCTGAAAATCTGCTGATATTCAGTACAGGTCTTCTGGTCGGCACACCGGTCCCGGCCTGCAACCGGACCATGGTCGATACGATTTCACCTCAAACCAACTTTTTTTCGCATTCGATTTTCGGGGGTTATTTCGGCCCTGAGTTGAAACATGCCGGCTATGATAAAATTATCATTCAGGGGAAGGCGCAAAATCTGGTGTATCTGTGGATACACAATGACACCGTTGAAATCCGGAACGCTTCTCACCTCAAAGGAATGGGTGCGCAGGAAACCGCATGGGCCATTAAAAAGGAATTGAGCGATCCCCGGATTCAGGTCGCTGCCATCGGTCTTGCCGGTGAAAACAAGCTGTTCATGTCCACCATAGAGCATGTCAACGCCAGCGCATCCCGCGGTGTCGGTGTGATCATGGGGGATAAAAGACTGAAAGCCATCGCCGTGCGCGGCACAAAGGATTTTTATGTTTCCAGTCCGGAAGAATTGTTCAAATTGTGCCTCAAACACAGCCAGGATATCCATGCCAGCCCCTATAACGGGGATCTTATGGCCATCGAATGGAATGATGCGTTTCACCATGATAATTTTGCCTGGGGCAATGCGCGTGTCCGCAGAAAAGGCTTTTGGAACAAGGAGCTGGAAGACAGGTGGAAGGCATACACCCTGGAGATCCGGGACCGGCTGCAGGGCTGCTATAACTGCCCTAAAAACTGCCATCTCGTGGTCAAGCCTCCCGGGCGCCAAAGATACATTTTGAAATGCTATGGAAAAGGCACCTGGCATATGGCGGCTTTTCAGGATCTTCCCTTTACCTTTGACATCCTTGCCCTGAGCCAGGAGTATGGTTTGGACAGCTATGCGGCACCGCAGACCATAGCATTCGCCATCGAGCTGTACGAAGCGGGTATTCTCACGGATAAAGATCTGCCTGACTTCCCCGCTGACAGTGCGGACAGGTTCTATTATCTGCTTGACATGCTTGTCAGAAGGCAAGGTGTCGGGGATGTCCTGGCAAACGGCGTATACGCGGCGGCCCGTCAGATTGGAAATGGTGCTGAGGTATATGACCATAATACAATGAAAAAATTCGAGCAGATTCCACTCAAGCTGGGGAAAGTGAATTATCCATATTTTCTGATGTACTCCACCAGCGACAAGATGGCCATCAATCAGACAGAAGGTTCCTATCCTCAGGATCCTATCAAAGATCCTGCGGAACGGAAACAGTTTACAGATGGCTGGATATCCGCACCCGATCGGTTTAAAAAGTTTTTCATGGAATGGGAACCGCGCACACACCCGTCGATAGAGGCGGCGATCAATATCTGCGACTGGAACGAGACCATGCACTATGTTGATGATGCACTGGGTATCTGTGCGTTCTGTTCGTCCTTTCGGGGTCAGTTCGGGGGGGGATCTGCCTACCACATCTTCAACATCCCGGCATTTATCAATCTTGCGACAGGGATGAATATGGATGCGGACGACCTGTGGCAGGTGGCCAGAAGAAACCGGACCCTTGTCAGAGCTATTAACATCAGCAGGGGATTGAAAAGAGCCGATGAGAAGCCCCCTGCAGATCACTGGAAGGTCAGGGAGCCGGAAAAGGAAGCGGAACTGCTCGATGAGTATTACAAATTCAAAGGATGGACCCGAGACGGTATCCCCACAAAACCGACATTGGAGAAACTGGGACTGGATGATGTAGCCAGGGAACTTATCATCAGAGGCATTCTCACGGGAGATGAAACTACGGTGTATGCGGATCAATCATGTTATTCGGAGAAACAGAAAAAAGAAGCAGTCCTGGCTGTCCGCCAAGCAAAAAAGTTCACCTTGACGGAGTATATTTCAAAAAACAAATAGCCTGGGGATGCGGAAACGAAATGACTCATTCAAAGAAAAAAATCATCAAAGAAATAAAAATAGACCCGGACAAATGCAATGGGTGCCGCGCCTGTGAGATCGCCTGTGCGGCATTTCACAGCAACCCGAAATACAATGGGTTTAACCCGGCCCGCTCAAGGATCCGGATGATCATCAACGAGATAAACGATGAATGGGTGGCAATCCGCTCTGCCAGTTTGAATAAAACCGAATGTAAAGCCAGGTCCAGGTATATTATTAATGGAAAAGAATATAGTGAATGCAGCTTCTGCAGTGCGATTTGTTCCAGCAGGGACATGTTCAGAGAGCCTGATTCCGATCTTCCCCTCAAGTGCGATATGTGCGGGGAAGACCCGGATCAGGTACCCCTGTGTGTCCAGATTTGCAGCCGGGACGTCCTGACGTATTCAACAAGGGAGGAAACCGTTCAAGATGAAGTGAACTGGTTGGAAATGGAGAGAGGGTTGAAGTCCTTATCAAAAAAACATGGTTTGAAAAAGGTAAAAGATGCTGCTTTTCATATGATGAAGAAAAAATAGATTGATCTCTGAAATTTTTTTTGAGGAAGGTCCCTTCACAACGCTTCATATAAAATAAAATCAGGTCTGATGTCGATTTGTATTGGACCATTGCATGAAGGCTGTGTATATAGTTTTTCATGCTGGTGCTCAATACAATATTCCCCCTGTTTCTCCTGCTGCTGCTCGGGCGGGGGTTGAAACATTTCGGTATGACGGATGAGCGGTTTCTGTCCATGTCGGACCGGCTGGTCTATTACGTGTTTTTTCCAATACTCCTTTTCTGGAAAATCGGAAGCGGTACGCCGGATCAGGGGGTGAGCGCCGGCCTCTGCCTGGCCGGGCTGTCCGGCGTGCTTCTGGCATTTGTCGTCAGTCTGGCGGCGATCCGGTATTTCCGGATATCCGGCTTTCAGGCCGGCTCGTTCTGCCAGGCCTGTTTCCGGTTCAACACTTATATCGGCATGGCCTGGTGCTGTCTGTGCTGGGAGAGGACGGGGTCCGTCATTTCGGGATTCTGGCCGGGGTGGTGATCCCGGTGATCAATGTACTGTCCGTTTCCGTGCTGGTGTGGTATACCGGGGGCAGCCCGTCCATCCGGGAAAATGTCAGGTATTTTTTTCGGGCACTGGTGTCCAATCCCTTGATTCTCGGGTGTATGGCCGGGTTTCTGTTTTCCCGGTCGAATCTGGTGTTTCCCGTGTTCATCCAGAACGGTTTTTCCCTGATGACCTCCGTGACCCTGCCGCTGGCCCTGATTTCTATCGGTGGATCGCTCCGGTTCCAGGGTCTGGCCCATCACGCAAGGGTGTCGCTGCTGGCGGCCGCCATCAAGCTGGTGTTTCTGCCGGTGGCGGGATTTATCCTGCTCAAGGGGTTTCAGGTAACCGGTCCCGCCTTTACCTCCGGCATGATTTTTTTTTCTTTGCCTACGTCCACGGCCATCTATGTGCTGTCCGGTCAGTTGAATTCTGACACAGAACTGGCCTCCGGGGCCATCATGATATCCACGGTGTTGTCGTTTATCCCGTTGACCCTGGCTCTGCTCATCTGATGCGGGAAACCTGCCGCCCATCTGCCCCTACTCAGTGCCTTTTTTTGACAGAAACGAAAGTGTCAGGCACTAAACGGATTCTGTTTTCTGATCCTGATGAAGATCATTTTCCAGATCCAGACACACGGTCCCGGCTCCCAGGGTTTCCATCGCGCTCTGGCGCATGGACCGGGCGATCTCCTCCAGGGAATCCAGTCGGTTCAGAGAATTGCGCAGAATGCCCAGTCCCTCGGACAAGGCCAGGATGGTGGCGGCTGCTTTTTCCTTGTCCGGGACGTGGACCAGGCCAGCCTTTTCCCAGGCTGTGATCTCTTTGATGCCGAATGCAATGAATTTTTTCTGCATGGCCTGGATCCGGTCCCGGATATCCGGATTTCTGAACCCCATGGCGTAACAGGACCAGAACACCGCGTCCCGCTGGGGGCCTTTACCGCTGGTGGTGAAAAGGATGTCCATCAGACACCGGAACCGGTCTTTTGGTGTGGTGTGTTTTTCCAGTTCCGCGTGGTAGGATCGCATGGAAATTCTGAACAGATAATCCACCATTTCCATGATCAGGCCTTCCTTGCTTTTGAAATAATGGATCAGCAGTCCGGAGTTGACCCCCATGCGGGTGGCAATCTTGCCGATGGTCATGCCCATGAAGCCTTCATCTTCCACCACTTTGTAGGTATGGTGAAGGATTTCGGGTTTTCGAATATGAGAGATACTTTTGCGGCCCATGCCCGGGGTCCTTGTTTTTGATTACCTGTCCGCTTATTTATATAAGGGCCTGGGGGGGGATGTCAATTTTTTTTCACCGGCCGGATGGAACCGGCTATCAAAGAGGCCGGGGACCGGTAAGAACAGATGCCGGAATGATGCACTTGTTTCAAAGCGGAATCGGGGCGCTTTGGGGGAGTGCCGCCCGGTCGGGGTGCCTTCCTGTCGGCCTGGAATCCACGGAGAGTCTCCGACAGTCTGTCAGTAAGACACCCCGGTCGGGGCGCTGCTGTGTAAAAGGTAAAAGATCGGCTGCCCAGCCTGGTTCAGACCACGTTTCCTTTCCCCGCCAGGGTTTCTGCCGTGCAAAGAGTTTCAGGACAAAGATGGATGCTGACTGGTCTGCGGGTTGAATTCCGCAAAACCAGTCAGCAGGGGGTTCCGGGTCTTCAGTGCCTTCTTTCGGTTCATGTCAGGAAAAACAGGGACATGAGAACAAGGCCTTGATGGGGGAGGGCCGCATTTGACATTACCTGCAGCCCCCCCGAGGATCAGGCTAAAGCCCGGCGGTCGTTCATGTCCACCAGAACTCTTTCCCGGGCCTTGTCAATGCCCAGCTGTTTGCGTTTTTTGTCAATGTGATCGATCATCAGTCGGGCAATTTCGATGGGATCCACGGCCATGCCCCATTTGCCGTATCCCTGCTTTTCCAGCCCGTCAAACAAAAGTTCATGGAACCGGGTGCCGGCCAGGGCGGGAAATCCTACCCCGAACACCGTGTACACCCCGGAAGCCACAAAATACTGACCGATTGCCAGGGCTTTCTCGCTCATCCATTCCGGCGCACATCCGGCCGCAGGCAGGTCGGCAATGCTGTTGCCCAGGCCTCCTGCCTTGACCATGGCGGAAGCCGCAATCAGGATCCGGGTGTTGTCCACACACGAGCCTAAGCCCAGCACCGGGGGCATGCCCACTGTCTCACAGACCTCGGACAGGCCCGGACCGGCCAGGGCTGCGGCTTCGGGTGTCAGATAACCGGCTTTGGACAGGGCGATCTGGGAACATCCGGTCTGGAGCACCAGCACATCGTTGCGGATCAGCTCCTTGACCAGTTCCACATGCACGTAATCCTGCTGGACCTTGGGATTGGTACACCCCACCACCCCGGCCACGCCCCGGATCCGGCCGTTGATGATATTGTCGTTCAGCGGAGAGTAGGATCCTCTGAACGTGCCGCCCAGCATGTATTCGATGTATTCATGGGAAAATCCCTGAATTCCTTTCTGGACCTGCTTGGGAATCTGAACCGGTTTGCTCCGGGATCCGAACCGGGATATGGCCCGGATCAGGACTTCATCCGTGCAGGCCCGGGGATCGGTTTCGTTGAACTGAATATGGGCGGCTCCCTCGATGTGGGCCCGGTCGCTGGTGGTGATTAGATGGGTGTCATAGCACTGGGCCACCTGGGCCAGCCCCTGCTTGATGCACTGAATGTCCACGACCATGGCGTCCACCGCACCCGTGACCAGGACCGCTTCCGTGGACGAGAAATTGCCGGCATGGGGAATGCCGTGACGGGACATCATCTCCGCGCCGGAGCAGCACATGCCCACCAGGTTGATGCCAGCGGCCCCTTTGTCTTTGGCTGTCTCAATGAAGAACGGGTCGTTCACCGCAGCCAGCATGCCTTCGAACATGGCCGGTTCGTGTCCGTGGACAATGACGTTCACATGGTCTTCCTTGAGGACCCCCATGTTCACTTCCGCCAAAATTGGAGACGGTGTACCGAACATGATGTCGGACAGTTCTGTGGCCACCATGGAACCGCCCCAGCCGTCAGCCAGGGCCGTGCGGCTGATCTGCTTGATCAGGTGGGTGTGATCCTGATCGCATCCTATATGGGTCCGGCTCATCATTTCCATGACTTCTTTCATGGCCCCCCGGGGGACGATGCCGTCCTTTCGCCACAGTTCCAGGGTGGCGGGCGGCACCCGCTTCATGAACGGCATTTCACCTTCCACATTGGAAAAGGTCTTTTCCAGCTCATTGTACACGTCTCTGCCGATTTCCTGCACGGACCGGTCTTCGGTGTCAATGCCCAGAGACTCGGCCAGCTGGTCAAGTTTCGGTGTGTTGGTGATGGTGAAATCCGTGACTTTGTTTTCAATAATGTTTTTGAACAGATGCAGGATGTGCTGGCCATGGTCATTGTGGGAAGCCGATCCTGTGGCCACATTCCTTGCCAGATTGCGGGCCGTGATAGTATCGATGGTGGCACCGCAGATACCGACTTTTTTATAGGGATCCCGGGGATTGAGCCGGCAGGGCCCCATGAAACAATGTTTGCAGCAGGCCGATTCCACACCGATGGGACAGGCCTTCATGTCCACGGCCCGGTCCAGGTTAAGAATAACGCCATCTTTGCGGGCTTTTTCCAGCATCTGGCGGGTGGCTTCACAGGTGGTCCGTTCCGATGCCGGAACCTGTTTGGTGACAGGGATATCCTTGGGCATAATCATCTCCTCTTAAAATCAGGTTATCATCGATTCTTTTTTACGAAAATTTTGGAAGCGGCCATCGGCAAAACGATGACCGGTTTATCTTCCCCCTTGTGATACCTATGATGCACCAGAGGGAAGATTTATTCCTTGATTTATATCAAGAAGATGAAAAAAGTTATGCGCCGATCACGTCCAGGGCTGCGAACCGCGGTTCGTGCAGCGGGATGAGAATGTCCGCCTGTTTTTTCACGGTTTCCAGAATATGGTACGCGTCATAGACATTCACATGGGTGCCCGGCGGGATCACCGCCATTTCCATGCCAAGGATTTCCGGCGGCGGCGACAGGTTTTCATCAATGATGCAGAATCCGGTGATGGCGGCCCTGCCTTTTGGCGTATCCACCAGCACGGTCATGCCCCCCCGGGTGTGGGCCGGGGTATGGAGCATCCGGATGCCGGGAACGATGTCCGTGTCAGCGGTCAAAACCCGGATCTGGCCGTTGTCTTCGACATCTTCGATATAATCCTCCAGGTAGCGATAATCCAGGGGATGGGGATTGTGCACCGCTTCCAGCTCTTTATCATGGACAAAGAACCGGGCGTTTTCACATTTGTAATCATTTTCGCAGTGATCCGTGTGCAGGTGGGTGTGGATCACGATGTCAATGTCGCTTGGAGTGAGATTGTGGCGGGCCAGCCCGTCTTCGAAGGTGTAGATTTTGCCGTTAATGGCAGATTCCCGGTCTTCGGACTGGATGGGGTGCATCTCGCCGGTGTCCACCAAAATGGTCTGGTCACTGCCCTTGATAAGCCAGGAGTAGATGGGAATCGTGTAGGTTTGGCCCTGGCCGTGCTGATAAGTCATCATGCTTTTGTCAAATACTTTGGTTCCCATGACAATGGGATGAATGGTCAATGGTCCGGTCATGATGGTTCCTCTTTACGCTGAAAGGACAGCGGACAATTTCTGATTCAGGTCTTTTGCACCGGTCTGTTTCAGGTTCCGGTGCAGGGAGGTGAAGATTTCTTTGACAATGCCAGTTTTGGGCTTTGGAGACAGCAGCTGGACTTCCATGGTTTTGATATCCATCACCACTTCTTCCACCCAGGCGTAGGCGTTGGTTTCTTTTTCCAGCGCGGTCTTGATTTCTGCCAGCAGTTTGCTGACCATTTCTATCTTTTCAGGGTCGAGCACCGGGGCCCGGCCCAGAGTCAGTGACTGTTCATGCGGGGTGCCGGGCAAAGATCTGCCCAGGGTTTTCAGACCGTTTTCGGTGATGGCAATGCCGCCGGACAGGGTTTTGAGTTCGGCCAGGTCCTGGATGAACAGTGATTCCGCCAGGCTGCCGGCTTCGGATTTTTCCACTCCCAGAGCAGCACCGATATCATACATGGACACCTGAATATCGGGATCCCCCTGGGTCATGGTGCACAACTGATTCAAAAAAGCACGTTCTTCCGGATTATCCATAATCTCCTTCACCGGGTCAAAGTATCGTTACGACCCGGTTGTTATTCAAAGTTCCGAACCCTGTCGGGCCGGACGTCAAAAACGGTGTGGTTTCGTCGATGCGTGCCGGTTGTCAGTGAAAGGAGTTCAATGATGGTGGCCGCATCCCCCCTCTTTCTTGTTTTTCTTCCCCTGGCACAGGTCAAACATGTGAAACAGCTGGAGGTCGCCGGATTTAATCAGAGCCAGGTTTTCTCTCACGGTGTCTTTCCGGGCTGCATAGACCCGGATGTCGGCGTTGTGCATGTTGCGCTGGCCCCCGTCTCCGATACATTTAGTGACTACGGCATCCACAGCATCTTTTTGTCGAATATGCCGGTCTTGCACCCGGCATCGGGATTGTCGATTTTTCGGTTTGTCCGGGCCTGGATGTCACCGGTTTCGAGGTTCACCACCAGAAACAGCTCTGCCGTGCCGAAATGGTCATTGACCAAACTGTCCAGCCCTTTGTCTTCGGTGACCGGAAATGCGATTTTCATGGGTTCCTCCGTGCAAATAATGATGATTCTGCCGGGCGGTCATGCCCGGCAATTAGAACTAGAATAACGCATTCATGGACAAAATCAACCATGAAGCCGGTTTGAACACAGAAAATTATATCACAACCGTCCGGGGCAGGGGCTTGATGAACGATTGTCTTAGACTGTAAGTGTAGGCCCCTTGAAACGGGATCATCAAGATATCCCCTTCCTGAATGCCACTGCCGAAATATGAATATCCCCAAACATCGTGCGGGGTGCACAAAGATCCCAAAATACGGCAGGGCCGTTCGCTCAGGCCGGGCCGGGTCAGGTTGAGCACCGGAAAATAATCGGTTTCAAATCGTTCCCAGCCCACGGCATTGGTGCCGGCATCCGTGATCACCAGATCCGGCATTTTTTTGTCAATGACCTGGACAACGATGTGCACGGCATCGTGACAGATCCACCGGCCAGGCTCAAAACAGATGACCGGAGACACGTGGGGCAGCACATGATTGTGCAGCGCTTCGGACAGATCCCGGGCAAAGGTTTTCAGAGGTGCGGCCGGCAGATGACAATGGTGCAGCGGATCGTCCGTTACCAGCCATTCCCCCTTTTCCGGCCAGTATCCGCCGCCGATATCAATGAATCGGCAGCCGGACAGAAATTCAGGGGGCATACACCCAAGCAATGTCCCTAAATCACGGATGATCTCTTTTTGCCGGTCCGGGGAAAGGTTCCAGGAGGAATGAAATTGAATGCCGGTACAGTCCAGAAACGGATGGTCCAGGATTTCCCGGATCAGGGACGTCAGCTGGTCCGGCAGGATCCCGAATTTTTGCCACAGCCCCTCGGGCTGGCAGTTGAGCCGCACGCCGGCAGACAGGCGCTGTTTTTTCCCGTCAGGACTGCCATCAGCGCCGGCATTCTCCGATGCTGTCCATCAGCAGGGTCACCCGGTTCGGATGGGCTGCGGCCAGCATCAGTTCATCTCCGGTTTTGCCCGGACCGCTGAAAATGATGTGGTCGGTATCCATTTCCAGGGCCGCTGTCAGCTCCAGACCGGAGGACACGTCCAGGCCGAATCCTTTGGCTGTCAGGATCCGGGATATCTCAGGCATGGAGTTGCTTTTCATGGCAAAGTAAAACCGGGTGGCCGGCAGCCGGGATTCGAAAGCGGTACGGAACCGTCCGGCCTGATCGACGAGTTCGGGCGAATCCACCAGAAACAGAGGTGATCCATGGGCCGCAACCGCATCCAGAAACCGCCGGGATTGAGCGAATACAGGGGTGATTTGATCTCTAAGAAACCCGGCCGTCATGACAGGCGGCGGGGGAATGGTGTGAACGGTCATGGCCGGATGTCGATTTCCAGTCGCCGGATCAGCAGGGAGCAACGGGTTTCGGGAAAATTCCATCCTTGGGTGTCAAAGATGACATGTCCCAGCAGCCAGGAGTTATAGTCATCCGGGGGCAGGACAATCCGGTGGCCGGGTTTCCGGATTAGATGGATCTGCTTGACCCGGGGCTCCGATGCCAGTTGCCGAAAATCGATCCCCTGAAGGATCCCGTTTTTCCGGGCATGGATCCGGATGGCCATATGGGGGGAGAACCGGACTGAACCGGGGGACCATGACCGATGTCTGGCCGCTTCCAGGGTCAGTTTCAAAATATCCAGGTTCCCGGAGATGTCCAGCAGCCAGGGCAGACAGTCGCCGCCGGGCCGGGGTGTGATTTCCAGCAGATACGGCCGGTTGTGTCTGATCACAAAATCCACCATACAGATCCCGGTGTGAAGTCCCAGTGCCCTGGCCGCCTTTTCCAGGAAAGCAGTCAGGGTTTCCACCGGCACCTGCAACGGCAAAATCCCTGGCACTTCATATCCGGCGGCCGTGCCGAAAGGCATGCCTGCAGGGATCATTTTCCGGGCCAGGCGGATCAGGGTCAGGTCGGTATCCGTCAGGATGAAATCCGCACTGTACTCGGGTCCGGAAATTCGTTCCTCAGCCAAAATCAGGCGATCCGGATGGGCGAACAGCGCGTTTCCATTTCTTTTTTCAAGGCCTGAAGCCATTGTCTGCCATGCAATTTCCGCTTCCTTGCGGTTGCCGCATTGAAACACCAGCTCACTGCCGCTGCCCCAGGCCGGTTTCAGCACCAGACCGGTGTTGACCAGCTTGAAAAGCGACATCAGATCATCCATGCCCTGAACCGGCCATACCCGTGGACAGGGAATGCCCTGTTTCTGCCACAATCGCTTAGCGATTTGTTTGTCCCGGCAGTTCAGGATGGCAGATTCACCTGGATAGGACAGGTTCAGGGTTTTGGCCAGACGGGATGCGGTGATCATGGATTCACAGTCGAAGCACGCAATGCCCGCAGGGGTCTGAGAAAAGGTCTCCATGTGGGCGGTCAACGCCTGGACCAGCCCGGCTGTGTCTGACAGATCGCGGACCAGTTCTTCGGATGGCGCCGGCACGGGATCTTTTGCAGACCGACGGACAGACGGGGCTGTGATGAAAAGCGCCTCACCCGGACACCGGGACCGGATCCATTGAATATAGTCGGCAGTGGTCCCCACCACCAGTACTTTGGGGGAGTTATGCACAGCGGATGTGGTGCTCCTCTGCATGAATGCCTTGCTCCTGAACCATGGACCGGGTGAAAAGTTGATACAGCGGCACAGAGGTCAGGCGAAACCGCTGTTTCCAGTTGAAATCACCGCACAGAAAATCCACATATTTCAGGTGTTGGCTGCACGCCCATTTCAAATGATGCTGGTTGATGAGTTTGGCAACACCGGGAAATTCCGGACTAGTGCCCCCGGCCAGCAGGGTGTAAGTGCCTTTCCACAAGGCACCCATATCCACGGCGGCCAGTTTTCCGCCGATATGCACGCAGGTCATTCGAAGCAATCCCATTTTGTCCAGAAATTCCGCCAGCAGTTCAAAAGAGCGGAGAAACCGGGAGTCGTAAAAATAGGCATCCGGCCCGAATGCCGCCAGGTTCAGTCGGAACAGATGATTCATGTCCCACCGGGTCCCTTGGGAAATGCGGGCTTCCTGAGCTTCCAGCTTTCGGGTGTCTGCATTCAGTTTTTTCCGGGTTTTGCCTGGAATGGACTGCCAGTAGGTGTCAAAGCGAAATCCGTACAATGCCGGGAAAAACAGATACCGGTTTTCGTCCGGATCCAGCATGCCGGCCCGGTATTTGATATATCTCATATGTACCGGGCCGGGCACGGCATCCAGAAGCGTTTTCAGGATGTCCGGGGAGTGTGCGATGATCCGGTTTTGTTCAAGCCAGGTTTTGCCCTGCCAGGTTTCTCCGGGAAACTGGACAAAAGTGCCGGCTTCATCGTTTTTGCACAGGGACAGCAGCCCCACAGGCCGGCCGGCTTTTTCAGCCACATGAAACGCCAGGGGCCGGTTAAACGCCTTGTGAAAACACCATCGGACCGGCCACAGGTCGAACAGGACCCGGCCGGGCCATAGACTTTCCCACAGTTTTCTGCAATGGGCCGGGTCCTGATACAGGACAGGGTGTATGCCGCTCATTCAGTGACGGTGGGTGACGGAAATCCTGGAAAAAGACCCGCCAAAACTGGTTTGAGAGAACTGCTGAACCACTTCCGGGTCATACGCTTTGCAGCTGAACACATCCAGGTAAACCGTGTTGGTCAGGTTGGCAAAATGGGCGGAAATCAGTGAGGTTTCTATCAGCTGGACCATGGAAAATCCTGCCACTTTTTCATCTTCGCCGAAATGCACCACCTGGGTCTCTCCGAAGCGCTTCATTTCGATCAGATCACAAAGCTGGACCACAAATGATTTAATATAATCGGCATCCCGGATTTTTTCGGGGTCGCATTCATAAATATCGATGGCACATGCAATACCCCAGGGTTCCGGGCTGGTTTCCAGGGTGACGTTTGAACGGACAAGGGGGGATATGGTCATGTGAGAGTTCCTTTTTTATCTGCGGCAGCACGCAGCTACCATTTTTGTCTGGTTCGATTTTTCTGATACGGTTTTTTGTCTGATTTCCGGTGATTGTGGAGTTCCCGTCGGTCTTCCCAGCACAGATCCTCTTCCTGGGTTTCCTTGAATTTAGGGGCTTTGTGCCTGGAGTGCCGGCTGTTTTCTCTTTGAATCATCTGGTTGCCTTTCTGGTTTTTCTTTTTTTAGGGGTCCCGCAGTCTACCGGAATCCGGTTCGATCCGCTTTGAGCTATCCGGGCAAAAGCAGAAATTGTGCCAGAAGTTGTATTTTTAAAATTTCGATTGAAAACAGCCGGTTGAAAAAAAGGCGCGGACCGGTTCGACGGACTTTTTCAGTAATTGATTGCTTAAATTGAATATTTCGGATAATGTATACCGAAAATATTTTTCTCCGATCATCCGGCTGGCGAAAGAAAAAACAGGGGTGCTCAGGACGGCACGCCGGTTTTTCTGGATTTTACCATTCAATTGCGGTATGTGTTTTTTCTGTTCGACAGGAGACTGGAACACGGTGAAATTCGGTATTGAATTACCAGAATCAATTACCGGAATAAGTGAATAAAGGAGACCTTTTCTGTGCTGACCCGGCTGGTCTGTGCCGTAAAAGAAAAAAAACTGGCGGTTGCCATTGAAAAACGCCTGGCCCAGGCGGATGTCCGTCTCACCATTTTTCATCATCCCCGCAATACCTGGCAGGATCTGGTACGAAGCGGCGGGGATGTGTTCCTCATCAGCCGGATCCTGATCCCCAGGCCTTTGGAAGCCAGTGTCGCTATTCTCAATAACCTGCCGGAAAAACCCATTACCATTATTCTGGATGACCGGGAGTCATCCAAGGCCCATGCTGACCTTCTGGGAGCGGGTGCCGATATGGTGCTGTATGCCGGACTGCCTCCGGACCGGCTGGTGGAAGCCATTGAAACCTCGCTGGTTTCTCGGCAGCAGTTCTATGATTTGAACCGGTTTGACCACCGGGGCCGGTCTCAGCCCCGGCTGCACGATTTTACCTCCAGCAGCCGGGATATGCAGATGTTTCTGGAGGAGGTCCGGCAGGTGGTGGCCACAGATACCAGCCTGCTGCTCCAGGGAGAGACCGGTGTGGGTAAAGAACATCTGTCCAAAGCCATTCACATGGAAAGCCACCGGGCTGCCGGCCCGTTTATCGCCCTGAATATGGCGGCCATTCCGGATCAGCTCATGGAAAGTGAACTGTTTGGCCATGAACAGGGCGCGTTCACCGGCGCAGTCCGGTCCCGCAGGGGTGCATTCGAACTGGCCCACGGCGGTACCTTTTCCTGGATGAAATCGGGGAGATGCCGTTGAAAATGCAGTCCAAGCTCCTCAGGGTGCTACAGGATTTCGAGTTCACTCCGGTGGGGGGAGAGTCTTCCGTCTGGGTAGACGTCCGGGTGATCGCCGCTACCAATAAGGACTTGACCTGGGAGGTGGAGAAGAAAAGGTTCCGTCAGGATTTGTATTACCGGCTGGGGGTCATCACCCTGACCTTGCCCCCGCTTCGGCAGCGCAAAGAGGATATTCCCGCCATGGCTGAACGTTTTCTGGTTCACCAGGTCCAGCGGATCGGACGGGATATCGAAGGCTTTTCCGATGATGCGGTCCGTGCTTTGTGCGGGTATTCCTGGCCTGGTAATGTCCGGGAACTGATGAACGTGATTGAACGGGCGGTCTTGCTTTGCCGGTCCGATTGGATTACACTGAAAGATCTTCCTTCCGGATTTCATGCGGCCAGGCAAAAGACTGAAAACGGGAACTGGATGAATGCGGTGGAACCCCATTCTGAATTCGCCTGGGAAGACAAAACCCTGGATCAGGTTAAGTCAGAGGTCATGACCTGTATAGAAAAAAAATATCTGGAAATGGTGCTGGAAAAACCCGGGGCCGTGTGGGAGAAGCCGCGCGGCTGGCAGGTATTCATCCCAGAGGGCTGTATGGGAAAATGAAAAAACTGGGTATTGACAAGGAACGGTTCAAATCCGGCGGGAAAAAGGATTGAATCCTTTTAAAAATGAATGGCTATCGGTTTCAGAACAGGAATGACCTGTGAAGTTGAAGCGGTTGAAATCAAAAGCAGTATCCGTTGAGTGGACGATCCCGGCCCTTTGTCTGATTTTCGCCATTGTTCTCATGTATGTCAAACCGTTTCTGGTCGGCCGAATGTTTCATTATCCGGTGTCGGTGCCGATCCTTTCCGAAAGCCGGTCCGGCTCCGTCTTGACCGTTCTGTATCACGAACGGCCCCCTTATTATGTCACGGGTCCCTTAGGCATTTACGGCCTGTGTGTGGATCCGGTGAAAAAAGCATTTTCAACTGCCGGTATCATCGCTGAATGGGTCAAGGTGCCGGCGGCCAGGCAGCTGGACATGTTGAAACCCAATACCCCGGATATCTGTGCCATCGGCTGGTTCAGAAATCCGGAACGGGAAAAAATCGCCGTGTACTCCCATGCCATCTATCAAGACCGGCCGATGATTGCGCTGGCCCGGGCCGACAACCGCGGACTCGTCTCCCATCGTCTGCTGGCCCAGACCTTTGAAAATCAGGCGTTGATGTTTTTGCGCAAGGATGGCTATTCCTATGGCCCTTACATTGATGACATGATTCTCGAACATGGTCCCCGTTGGGTGATCACCACTGCGGAAAATGTTGGTATGCTGAAATTGATTTATGAAGGGCTGGCGGATTATTTTTTTATTTCCGAAGAAGAGGCGATCGAGCTGATCCAGACATCGGGTCTGCCGGCCGATGCGTTTCGATTTATCCGGTTTTCGGACATGCCGGCGGGAAACAAACGGTACCTTCTGTTCAGCCGGTCAACGGATAAGGCCCTGGTGGACAAGGTGAATGCCGCCATCCGACAAGACCGGCTGCCCGGAATGACAAAAAAGGAATGACATGAAAAGAGACCAGTATTGAAGCGGAATTATCATGCATCCATGGCTGCACTCCTGCTGCTGGCCGTGTTCGTCACCCTGGTGTTCGCTCATGAATACCGGACTCGAAAAAAAGCCCATGACCGAATAGCGGTCCATGCGGATATGATCTCCAACGTCTTGTGGCATTACAATGAGGAAGGGGCTTCCCAGTACCTGTCGCTTGCCGCTGAACTCGAGAAGTATGTCTCTGTCACGGTGGTGGATACCCGGGGAAACGTGCTTCAGGGAGTGTCTGAAATTCCTTTGCAGGGGCTGGACCGGATTGCCGGGGCCATGGGGCTGATCCTCCGGCATTCCCTGGAGGCACCGGTCCGGTACAACGACCGAATCATCGGTGCCTTGAAGGCGAAGCGGATTTGTAAAAGCATTTATTTTGACGCTGTGTTACTGCTGGTCCTGGTCATGATATTCATGATTTTTCTGCTTTACACCCGGCTGATGAATGAAAAAAAAGTGCTGGAAAACCGGGTGGCCTACCGCACAAAAGAGTTGTCAGAAGTCAATACAAACCTGCAGAAAGAAATCCGTCAGCACAAAGCAGCCAGACAGGCCCTGGAAAAAAGTGAAGAGCGGTATCGGGCCTATTTTGAGGAAAATATTGCAGGGGCCTATATTTCCACTCCTTCCGGCCGTCTGATTGACTGTAATCAACAGTATTTGGATATTTTCGGATTCAAGGACAAAGACCAGGCTTTGACTGCCTCCATCGGAAACATTTATCACCGCCGAGAGGAGCGCCAGCAGTTTCTGAATGCCCTGGAGGAGAACAAAAAAGTGTCCGCATATGAAACAAGATTTAAAAAAACGGACGGTACCATGATCCATCTCATTGAAAATGCCGCGGCCGTATTTGATGACACCGGCCGCCTGAATCACATTCGGGGATTTCTGCTGGATGTCACAGAAAAACACCAGCTTGAAATACAGCTGTTGCAGACACAGAAAATGGAATCCATCGGTCGCCTGGCCGGCGGAGTGGCCCATGATTTCAACAACATGCTCAATGTGATTCTCGGACATGTGGACCTGGCATTGAACAAAATTGATTCATCGTCTCAACTGCGAAACCATTTGCAGCAAATCAGAAATGCCGCCACCCATTCAACGGATATCACCAAGCAGCTGTTGGCATTTGCCAGAAAACAGAGCATTTCCCCCCGGGTCCTGGATATCAACAAAACGGTCGAAGATATGTTCAAAATGCTGCGCCGACTCATTGGTGAAGATATCAATCTGGTGTGGAAACCGGGGAATAATCTAGGAACTGTGAAGATGGATCTGTCCCAAGTCCACCAGATCCTTGCCAACCTGTGTGTGAACGCACGGGATGCCATTGCGGATGTGGGCCGTATCACCATTGAAACGGAAATGATAACAATTTATGAATCAGATGACTCAAATCTTTCGGGTGCCGTTCCCGGAACATTTGTTCGGTTGCGGGTGACCGATGACGGATGCGGCATGGACCAGCAAACACGGGACAACCTGTTCGATCCCTTTTTCACCACCAAGGAGGTGGGCAAAGGCACGGGTCTGGGATTGTCCACGGTATATGGGATCGTCAAGCAGAACAACGGATTCGTTCAGGTGAATTCCCTGCTGAATCAGGGAACCACATTTGATGTATTTCTGCCCCGCCATTCAGATCCCCCTGGAGAAAATGGGATCACTTCACATGAGAAAGTTCCGGCCGGCAATGGAGAGACCATTCTGGTGGTGGAGGATGAGACTTCGATCCTGGAACTGCTTGAAACCATGCTTGAACAACTGGGGTACACCGTGTTGGCGCAAACCTCATCCACGGCTGCTCTGGACCTGGCCAGGACCCGCGACGGCCGGATTGACCTGCTGATCACGGACGTGATTATGCCGGAAATGAACGGCCGGGAACTGGCCAGACAGATCTGTGAACAACACCCGGAGGTCCGGTTGCTGTTCATGTCCGGCTACCCTGCCAATGTCATTTCCCAGCAGGGGGTTCTGAACAAAGGGGTCCAGTTCATTCAAAAGCCTTTTTCCATGCAGGATATTGCCGCGAAGGTGCATGAGATTTTGAGTTAGATTTTTCTGTCCGTCTCCTCCGGACTGCATTCGTCCGGGTGGTCAAAGCATCGCTCCACGTCGGTACGCGATACTGACCGGGCATCGGCATATCTGGCTACCAGCCAGTACCCGATGCTTGCGGCGAAGACCAGTGCGGCCGTGGCAAAAATATACGCGGGCTCCACCACTTTGAAATCCAGGATGATGACTTTCCGGGCGATGGCCATCAGGGCTGTGGCCATGACGATTTTGACATGGATTACGTCATCCCTGAGATAGATGGTGATGTTGATGAAGATTTCGATGGCGATAAGCACCGCCATGAACGCCCCGAACGTGGCCAGAATATCGCTGATGTTCATGAGCATGACCGGCGGGGTACGTAGTTTTCCATAAATCTCCCAGGCCACGTCCACCACCCCCCAGAGAATCACCAGGGTCATCAGGACCGCCAGGCACCGGACACTGAAGCGGATCACAGTCCGCAGTTTCTGAATCAACGGTTCATTGGGATTGAACATATCATCCATGACATATCTCTCTTAATTTGAAACCGAGTCCCGATTCAGGCGTATGGTTACGATCCGGTACCCGGTATGGCCCGAAGAGCAGTTTGCTCAATCCGGCAGTCCGGACAAACGAGGTGGAGGCACTGAAACTTACTTTCCGGCAGCCACCACGGATAAAGTTTCTGCCTTACCGGAAAGTGCTCCGGCCAGGCAGGGTCTCCAGCCGCCATTATCGGATTGTTTCATTTCCTTTCTCCGTTAAGTCAGCAGTTGGATTGTCTGAATGTTACGCCAGAAAGAGCGGCATTGCAAAGGGAAAATATCGATCACATCAGGGCCGGGGCCACCACACTGCCCGGGATCATGGCCGCGAGCATCAGCAGCGGAAGACTGAATTGAATTCGAACCCGGCAATAAAGGCAAATATCCCGCTCTTTACCAGGGTGGTGGCGCCGTTGTAGAACGTATTCGTTTGAAGGTTTAAATGTTAAATTGTAAGGGTTGCGTGGATTCCTGGGGGTGTGGATTTCGGCCATTTGCCGGGTGTTCCGGCCGCTGCAAAGACGGGGATCTCACGTCAAATGGGGCTTCTACCCCCATGACATGCAGTCTTCCCGAGGTGTCCGGAACAAAGGCAAAATCGATATTCTGTCCGTTGAACCGAATCCTGCCCACCTCGGTATGGGGGCCCCCCTAAAGACTCGATGATATTCTTGACCGAAGCGATGCGGGTCAATGGATAATCCAGGTCTTCTTCCTGACGGCGGTCCGGCAGAAAAAAAACAAATACTGGATCGAATGCCACCGAAATAATCACACCGTATTTGTACTATGCCGGCACAAAAGTTTAAATGATCTTTTACCCTGCCGATCAAAGCGGAAACAGAAATGATCCGGCAGTTTAATGATTGAACCCGCCGGAGTTGGAAAAGCAGTTTCCGGGCAGGATCCGTTTCCAGCAGATCACCAAGCATCACTGAACTATGAACCCATGAAGGATCTGATGGTGTTCTGGGAAAATCAATGTCATCAGGATTGTGGTTGAGGCCCCAGGAAATCAAGTATTGTTGCACTGTAGAATTTTTATAGTCTGGATTTCCATGTCATTGATATAATACATCAATGGCATGGCATTGGTCACATCCGGCGCCCGGCCTGTTGTGACCGATGCCGCCAGTTCCCTTGTTGCCATCCATTGCGGGGACGCAGCATCAGTAAAAATGGAGGTGAAACCGAAGGTAGAAATTCAAGAACACATGATACGTCTTAACAGCCAATACCCTGATCGGGTATGAAAAACACTCGGTTTTCAATTGTTTTGCTATTCTTCATAAATATCCATTTGAGGGTAATACTTTTCCGCGCACTCGCGGCAGATGCTGTGACTGAACTGTGCCTCTGAATGCTTTGCCAGATATTCCTCCATCTGCTTCCAGTATCCTTTGTCATCTCTGATTTTTTTACAATGCATACAAAGCGGCAGAAGGCCACTTAATTTTTTCACTTCCGCCAGTGCCTTTTGAAGATCTGCAATCAACCGTTCTTTTTCCAGCTCTTTTTGTTTCATCTCAGTGGTGTCACGAATGATCCCCTGGTATCCGTTTATGGAACCATCCAAAGAACGGCGAACAGTTGCCGAAATCTGGCAGTCCATCACATTGCCGTACCTGTCCGTGAGCTTGACTTCATAGTCTTTAACAAAGCCGTTTTTTTCGATGTCTTTTGTGAATTTGAGCCTGTCGTCAGGATTTGCATATAAATCTTTGGTTCTCAGTGTATTCAGGTCTTCTTTTTTAACACCAAACAGGGAAATAAACGATTGGTTCGCCTCAATGATATTTCCCTGCATAGAGCTGAAATATAAGGCCTCTCTGGCACTTTCAAATAATATTCGAAATTTCTCCTGGCTGCTTCGGAGTTTCTGATCGGCCAGTTTACTCTGGGTGATGTCCTGGACCACGCCAGCCACTTTTATAGGCATACCGGTATCATCTCTGATCACTTCAGCAATGGATCTGATAATCCTTTTTTCCGGCCCTGAAACAGGCCGAATCTCAAACTCTAAATCATAGGGTTTTCCTCGTTCTATCAGATCCCAAAGAGCCTGATGAACCCTTTCTCGATCCGGAATACAGTTTTCAATTTCATCGAAAGTGGAATGGTTCACACCGGGATCAAATCCATATATTCGTTTGGCCTCTGTGGAGCCCCAGAAACGGCCCGTATTCAGATCGAATTCCCAGTTCCCCACCCGCCCCATTCGCTGGGTAGTTTTATAACGACGTTCATTTTCTAGAAGCGCTTCTTCCGCTTTTCTGCGCATGGTGATGTCTCTGGCGATGCCGAGCACGCCGACAAGACTGCCTTCAGGGGTTTTCATCGGAGTCTTGATCGTTTCAAACAGCCCCCGGTAACCATCGTCTGCAAATGTCAGCCATTCTTCATTGATGGCTGGCCGGTTCATTCCCATTGCTTTGCGGTCATGCGCGCGAAAAGAATCAGCAAGGTCCTTGTCTACGAAATCATAATCTGTGTTGCCGACAATCGCCGTCTCTTTTGCGCCAAAAAATCGCTCAAATGTGGGATTGCAGCTGAAATAAACCCCATCAGGGTTCTTTAACCAGATTAAATCGGGAATCGTATCGACCAATGCCTTGAGTTGGGATCTGGACTCAACCAGGCGCTGCTCCGTATTTTTCTGCTTCGTCACGTCGTTATAAATGGTGACTACTTCGCCTGTCGGGATCCTGAATATATAAGTTTCATAGTAACCTGAAAATTGATCATCCTGATACATTTTTACTGGAAAATAGGCAGGCTCCCCTGTTTTCCACACTTTTCTCATAACAGGGATCAACCCGTAATCATCAATGTTCGGTCTCAGATCTGAAAGGCTCTTTCCGAGAACTTCTTCCAGGGTTTTACCCTCAATCTCCAGACTTTTTCTGTTGAAATTTTTAACAATGTAATCAGATCCTTTTGATCCGTTATTCATCACTTCATAGATGGCAGAACCACTGGTCATGTAATTGTATAACCCTCTATAAAGTGATTCACTCTTTATCAGGGATTTTTTGGTCATTCCGAGGCCTGTATCTAAATATGGAAACCTTGGCATCGTGCCCCGGCGTTACCGGACAGCACGAACTGATTTCCAGATCAATGTCTATGGGGTGAGTATTACTTCAAAGCTTATCACCACCTGGCATGGTATGCAACCTAAATTCCCTTGCAGGTGTGACGGGTTCGAAGAGATGATCCCGAACTTCCATGGCAGGATGTTTCTTCACCAGAATCAATGACAGTTTCTTGCCTGTCAGCGATTTCATATGATGGTGGTGAACTTCGCCTGGAAAGCAAGCAAGCGGTTGGCTGTGCCATCAAGGTCAGAGAACCAAGCCGTTCCCGCATTGATGAAAAACACCGCCATACAGGCTATGGCCGGGAACAGGTAGTTGGCCGGCCTGAGCATTTTTTTCCAGAAAACCAGGCTGATCAGAGCGGTGACCGCGATCACGCCCAGTCCCAGGGTCGGAATGGCGGCGGACAGGCGCATCAGGCTGGTGGACAAGACCAGGCCCCCCAGGCGATCAGTCCGGCGGTGCAGACCACAGAGTTGACCGCCAGGAACTGCCATAGATTGACGGCCGGCCGGTTGCCGCGCTTCATGCTTAGGGCACCCCGGTGGAGAACAGAATGGCCAGGGCCAGATAGATCATTCCCTGTCTCTGTTACTAAAAATAATTTCTCAGTTTCAGTTCAAACGGATGGGGGTTCAGATAGGTCTGGGTCTTGAGCCAGGGCTGATCATATTTGAGCACATAATGCTTGATCAGGGTCAATGGCACGATCAATGGCACGTACCCGTCCCGGTACTGATCAAAACTGGTAAGAAGCTCCTGTTTTTCGGTGTGGGTGAGATCCTTTTTAAAATACCCCATGGCATGCTGGAGTATATTGATGTTTTTCCTGATGGTGGTTTTCAGGTCCAGGGCTTTGAGCATCTGCCCCTCATAGGTATCCAACAGAGCATCGAAATCCATCTGTTTGCCGCCGGCCACCAGTTTACCCATCTGTCGGTAGATCTCCTGGCTGTGGGACAGGATCAGCAGCTTGTTTTCCGTGTGAAAGGCCACCAGTTTTCCCAGGGTGGGCTGGTTTTCCAGAAATTGTCGCCACCTCTGGAGGGTGAAGATGTTTTCAATGAAATTTTCCCGCAGTTTGGGATCATTGAGCCGGCCGGCCTCTTCCACGGGGATACGGGGAAACCGCTTTGTGAAGGCCCTTGCAAACAGCCCCACCCCGTTGTTTCTCATCTTGCCGTCATCGCCGTATACCTTGATCCGGTAAAGCCCGCTGCTGGGGGATTTGCTCTTGAATATGAATCCGCACAGGTCTTCTTTTTCCAGATTTGGCAGTTTTTGATCGATCCAGGTCTGCATCTGCTGCGTGTGATCCTCACGGGTTTTCCGGGTGATCAACCGGGGATTTTCCGGATCGCCCTCCAGGCGCAGGGAATTTCTGGGGATGGGCATGCCGCATTCCACTTCCGGGCACACGGGCACATATTCGCAGAACATGCCTAACGTCTGGGTGAGAAACCGGTCATGGCTGTGACCGCCGTCATACCGGACAAGATTGCCCAGCAGGCAGGAACTGATACCGATCTTTATGGGTGACAACATGAAAAGATCCTCCAGGTTTATGGTGAAGCAAATGGCACCGTGCCGTTTTCAAAGCAAATCTCTGTTGACTTTGCCGATTTCATTTTTACTATATATTTTCTACGGAAGATTGAAACCTCATTTTTAACAGGAGCAGAGATTTTCATTAATTCCAGGAAAGGAAACGGCGGGTTTCAGGGCCGGGGGGTGGTGATGGCCGGGCTGATTTTGGCTGCGGGGCTTTTTGCCTGCACACCCACAGAAAAACAGACCTATTCAGAAGCCTCGTGGAAAGATCAGGTGGCCCAAACCCGGGTGGCGGATCTGTATGCCTCCCATGTGGCAGAAAATGGCCGGTTTTTCGCTCCGTGGCTCCTCATGCCGGACAAGAGTTTTCTGGATGTGATGTGGTGGAAATTGTCTTCAAAAACCACTTACACAGAGGAAGAACAGGCCTTTCTGCCGGCGGTCGTACCGGATGCGGTGCAGCGCCTGGCACAGACCCAGGGCGATCTTATCCTGTGGATCGGTCACAATACCTTTCTGGTCCGTTTGAACGGTACATGCTGGCTGACCGATCCGATCTTCTCAAAAAGGGCTCTGGTGCCGGCCCGGGTCACCCCGCCGGCCCTGGCCATTGAAGCGTTTAGCCGCCTGGTGCCGGAAGTAAATATTCTGATCTCCCACAACCACTACGATCATCTGGACCGGGCCACCATGAAGCAACTGCCGGCGGATTCCCCGGTTTTTGTGCCCTTAGGGTTGAAACGTCCGGTTGAAAGGATGAACAAGACCGATGTCCGGGAAATGGACTGGTGGGAGGAACAGGACCTGGGCGCCGGGGTCCGCCTTGTCTGTCTGCCGGTCCAGCACTGGTCCCAGCGTATCGCCCAGGGCAGAAATAAAACCCTGTGGGCCTCCTGGCTGTTGATCACGCCGGATGTCACCCTGTATTTTGGGGGAGACACCGGGTATTTCAAGGGGTTTGAGGAGTTCGGCCGTCGGTTTCCCGGGATCGACTATGCGTTTATGGCCACCACGGCCTACCATCCCCGGTGGTTCATGGCTTACAACCACATGAACATTCCCGAGGCAGTCCAGGGGTTTGAAGCGCTGGGCGCCCGGTATTTCATTCCCACCCAGTGGGGCACGTTTCATCTGGGAGATGAGCCAGCCGGATATCCTGGTCTGGACCTGGCCCGGTATATTGCGGACAACCAGCTGGATTCAGAGCGGTTCAAGATCATGGATATCGGCGAGATTCTTGTTATAGAGTCAGAAGTGACACGAAAAAAGAACGTGGATTGACAGGATGCACCGGCGCTGGATATGCTGAATTATTTTTTGTTCTCTTCAAACATTTTTCGAAAGGTTCCGGTTGAGTCGGATTTTGTCAAAGGTTTTATGGCAAAACCTAGACCCCCCCAGTTCCATGGCTTTTTTCGTCCATATGGTCGCTGTGGCCTGTGCAGAGAATGATCGGAACATCCGGATGAATCTTTATGATTTATCGGGCCAGGCGATCCCCCCGCTATATCCGGCATGGCCATGTCGGTGATTATGAGATCAAACTGTTCAGGGGCCTGTTTAAATGTCTGTAGCGCGTCCGGGCCACTGCCTGATGGAAGATGGTCCTGCGGATTCCGCTGTCATCAAAGGATTTGTCGATTTCAAGCATCTGAACGTTCAAAAAAACCTCCGGAATAAATTGTAAGATAGGTCAGCGGGGGTGTTGACCGGCACGGATTCGTATGATTTCAGCCATGATGCTGATGCTGATTTCAGCCGGTGTCTGGGCCCAGATGGACAGCCCCACTGGTGAATATACGCGGGTGAGTTTCTCTTCGGAGATTCCTTTTTTCATGAGATTGTGATAGATTTTGTCCCGTTTGGTCCGGGAGCCGATCATGCCGATATATGCGGGACGGGTCTTTAAAGTCTGTTCCAGCACGCTCTGATCATGGAGGTGACCCCGGGTGAGAATGACGATATAGGAATGGCTGTCAATTTCCAGTTTTTCAAACACCTTGACAAAATCCGGTATCACCCGGACCTGCCGGGCAAAAGGAAACCGGTTTTATTGGCAAATTCTTCCCGGTCATCAATCACCACAGTGGAAAAACCGGTGAAATTGGCCAGCTGAGCCAGCTGGTACCCCACATGGCCTGCACCGAAAATGAACAACGTGTCCGCGGGCGGCATGGGCTGGATGATGAACTGTTCCAGGCCCATGGAATGGACAGTTGGAAATGTGCCGGAAAACCGGTTGTCGCGGATGTCGTCCACTATAGGCCCGGGAATGGGGCTGGGGCCGGTGACTGTGCCGTCCGGCAGCACCAGGTTTTTTCCAGGGTGAATTCTCCTTCAGGGGAGCCGCACAGCCGGGAAACCATGACTCCTTTTTTGCCGGCCTGTTCCCGGTCCACCAGGGCCTGAAACACGGACGTCAGTTCCGGCCCGGGGACCAGGGTTTCCATGAGCACGGTGAGACTGCCCCCGCAGACCATGTCCAGTCCGGCTTTTAACTCCTGGTTCAAGGCAAAGGATTGAATCCGGCAGTTTTTTTTCGGGATCATTGTCAGGCAGGTGTCTCTGACCGTTGCCTCCACCAGCCCGCCGCCGATGGTGCCCAGGATGGTACCGTCCGGCAGAACGATCATCCGGGAGCCCGAGGTTCGGGGGGTGGAACCTTGATGGCTGAGGATGGCGGCCAGGGCAAACGGGGACCCTTTCTCAAGACACTCCAGTATCTGCTGGTTTGTCAGTTCCATGATCAGTTCTTCCCGAAACTGCAAAGAGGGTATCGGCAGGTCTTGCAGGAGGCGCAGAATCCGCCGTGCCCCATGCGGATGATGTCGGCAGGGATGACAGTTTCTCCGGCCAGAAGCCGGGGGACCACCAAATCGAAAATCGAGGCCCGATAATACATGACGCAGCCGGGCAGTCCCACCACGGGGACATCCTTGATATAGGCCAGCAGAAACATGGCCCCGGGCAGCACCGGTGCACCGTAAAATACTACTTCTCCGCCGGCTTTCCGGATGGCCGCTGGGGTCAGGTCGTCCGGGTCTACGGACATGCCGCCGGTCACCGCGATGAATTGAGCCCCGTCATTGATGAACTGATGGATGGCGGCCACTGTCATGTCTATGTCATCAGAAACTGTTTTCTTGCCCATGATTCGGGATCCCAGGTCCTCAAATTTTTTCCGGACCACCGGTCCGAATCCGTCTTTGATCCGGCCGGAAAACACTTCTGAACCAGTGACCACCAGTCCCACATCCAGCCGGGAAAACGGTTTGATATCGATGATGGGAAAAAATTCCTGGCACACTTTTTCCGCGGCGATCACATGATTCTCATCAATGGACAGCGGAATCACCCGGGTACCGGCCAGATCCTGACCCGGTGTTACCACCTGGTTCGTGTGCAGGGTGGCACAGATCACTTCCGGAACGCTGTTGAGCTGCGTCAGGCCATCCACGTCGATTTTCAGGAGGCCGGAAGTGCCAGCGCTGAATCCCACCTTGCCCTCTTTTGGATCGGAAAGCCGGATGTTTTTTCCGGCAGCGGCCCGGGCAATTCGCTCAGCAGCGTCGTTTTCATGCACTTCGCCGTTGAGACAGGCCACGTACACATGCTGTTTGCCCAGGTCCAGCAGCTTCTCTACATCCGCTTCAGTAATGATATGGCCTTTTTTGAATGCCGGACCTTTGAACAGGTCCGGAACGATGCGGGTGATATCGTGAAGCAGCATCCGCCCCACGGCTTTTTTGACAGGCAAAGACTGAATCCGGTCTTTTTCGTAATATTTCAATGACGGTCCTCCTTGCACATACTGGCCTGCCGTTCAACACCGAGGGGAATGCCTGAAAATCCCGGTAGATAAGGCGGCCCATGGGGTGACAGTTTTTCAACGCCCCATTTTCACAGGCATTCGTCCCGATGTCAATCTCTTTTCGACAGAAGACCGCACCGGGGAGTGTCTGACTGCCGGGCTGGAATCTGCGCGTGTCTCCCACAGCCCGGAATAAGTCATTCCGCCCAGGGGCTTCTGATGAACCAAAGATGACACAATGACATGCTGGCTCATTGACATGGCACGGAATCAGGCTTAACTTAATTGTCAATTATATATTTAACCTTAATCCGGGAGATTGAGATGTCATCACTTTTTTCTCCGTTCACCATCAGACATAAAACCGCTAAAAACCGCATCGGCGTTGCCCCTATGACCCGGATGTCTGCAGCCGGGGACAGTATCCCCAGAGAAGATGTGCTGACGTTTCTGAAAACCCGGGCAAAAAACGGGGCCGGTCTGGTGTATACCGAGGCCATTGTCACGGATTATGAAAGTGCCCAGGGCTATCCCGGCCAGGCCCGGATCCTGAACCAGAACCAGGTGGATGCCTGGAAGAAGGTGAGTGATGAGATCCGTTCCCATGGTGCGGTTTCCATCTGTCAGATGTTTCACTGCGGGCGGATGGCCTATGAGGGGATCAATCCAGCCAACCGGGTGATCGCTCCCAGTCCGGTGGCACCTATGCAGGAAAATCCCATGACCGGCATGCCCTATCCGGTACCCGAGCCCATGTCCCGGTTTGACATGGACCATGTGATCACCGGGTTTGTGGAAACCGCCAAAGGAATTGTTGCTGCGGGGTTTGATGGCCTGGAGCTGCACTGTGCACACGGATACCTGCTCAGTCAGTTTCTGTCCGCCTATTCCAACCGGAGAACGGATGCATACGGCGGGTCCATGGAAAACCGTTACCGGTTCATCCGGGAGGTGATTCATGCGGTTAAAGCCGTTTTGCCGGATGATCGGCTGTTGTTGGTACGGATATCCAACTGGGGGATTGCCGATATGGAGGTCTCCCTGTTTTCCGATGCCACAGAGTGGCAACAGATGGTGAGACTGTTTTCAGAAGACCCATTGGATGCCGTCTCGGTTTCGACGTATGATTTTTCGCAAAACGCCTTTAACACCGGAAACACAATGGCCCGGATCACCCGGGATGTCACAGACCTGCCACTGCTGATCTGCGGAAAGATTCATGATCGGCAGAGTGCGGAACATGCCCTGGCAGATGCGGATATAGTTTTATCCGGCAAATCCATGCTCCTGAATCCCGACTGGGTGGGGGATATTGAAGCGGACCGGGATTTGCCCCTTTATGGATCTGAAGAAGCGGGGGTGGCGTACACCACCACCCCCCTTCCCTGAGAGGAGCTTTGGCTGAAAACCGTCAGAGGGTACCTCGGGTTGTCAGGGCCCGGGAAACAGTGACCCATGCTACCTGGGGATCACTGAAAATTGAAGGCTTTTCATGATTTGGTGTGCCCATGAGGGGATGGTTGTGATTAAAAACAAAGGAGACTGATATGGAACTGGAAAAATACCGTCAGGTCATCAAGGATGCCATTCAAAGTGAAATCGATGCCAGGCAGTTTTACGAACAGGTGTCTGAAAGGATCAAGGATGATTATCTGAAAGAAGTGTTTGCCGGTTTTGCAGAAGAAGAGGGAAGACATGAGCAGATCTTGGCCGATATCCTGAACCAGAAAAAAGTGGGCGCGGCCCATTTCAACTGTGACAAGGATTTTCATGTGTCTGAAACCATAGGGATGCCGAAAGTGACTGAAAATATGGATCTCAAAAATGCCATCGGCCTGGCCATGAAAAATGAAGAGATCGCCATGAAAAAATATTCCGGGCTGGCGGAAAACTGCACCGATCCCGGTTTGAAATCGGTGTTTCTCGATCTGGCAGCCATGGAACGGGGACACAAGCATACCATGGAGGAAAAGTTTGTGGATGTGGCGTACCCGGAGGTGTGGTAGGCAGAAATCGATTCGGTATTCTTATCCGGACAATTCCAGTTTCAAGGCAATGCTATACAGCTTTGCCAGCCGTGTGAGCATTTTGATCATTTCCTGAGAATAGGGGGTTGCCGGATTGGCAAGGACCAGCAATTTTCGGGGTTGGCGGTTAAAAAGCAGGGGGAACGCCAGGATTCCCTGCATTGGAATATGGCCCCCTGGCAGCCTTCGGGTCCCCGAAGTTTCAGCAGATCCAGTGGTGAAAAACGGTTTTCCGGTGTGGATGGCCCTGCTCAGAAAAGAGGCGGTGTTTTCGCTGCCGCCATTCAGGGACAGGGTCATGGATGAAGATGTCAGACGGCATTGTTCGGGATAGATCTGTTCGAAAATGATTTCAACAGTCGAATGAAAGGTTTCCGGAAGCCTGGCGATGAAGCCGTCGGCGCTTTGGGTCAGATCAGCGGCGGCAGTGAGGACGATCCGGGAGATTTGGCTATAATTTAATTCCGGCTGATTGATGGCATCGGTGATGGCATCAATTTCACGGGTTACACGCAGTTGCCAGCCCAGCTCCTTTTCTGTCTGTTTCTGGGCGGTAATGTCTGAGAAAATCAGGGACAGGGCCTGCTGATCTGAAAAATCGGTTTCCATGACAAAGGCCTTGATCCATGTTCTGCCGCTGTCGTTTCGGATGCGCAGGTTGATTTGTGAAACGGTTTCCATGTCAAGAATGCGGTACCCGCTTTTTTCCATGATTCTGAGATCTTCCGGATCCAGTAACTCAAAAAAATCCATGCCGGTCAATTCATCTTCGCGATAACCCAGAATCCTGGCAGCTACCCGGTTAATATCAACAATCCGTCCTGCCCTGTCCAGAGAGAGATAGCCCATGGGTAGCGAGTCGTAGGTTAAGGGAATGCGGACCCTAAGAAAGTCACACATATCTGCCGGTTTTTCAGACTCCGAGCCAATTCTGGCTAAAAGATCGTTCTCCCGGTGCTCCGGCATGCACATGTTCAATAGATGACCCCCTGTAAATATCCTTATCTTTCTATTTATCGCAAAATTTAAAAATCGCAAATAGTGTGCCGGAAGCCATGGCAGAATGATTTGATTTTAACTCATTGATTTCAAAGAAAGTATTGGTTCCGGGCAGCCGGGTCGTGATCCGGTGTGGGGAGCAGGGTGCCCGGATTTATGGGCCATTGCTCAGAGATTGTCGAAAATTTATTCATAACCTTTTGAAATTGCAAAAAAAGAATTTGCACATAAAATTGGGCATACTGCACAGGTTTATGTGCATCCGGGGGACAAAAGTGGAAGGTTCCTGGCAGAAAACCTCCTTAATTCCAACTTCCAGGTTTCATAACACCGTTTTTCATATCGTTTGAACTGGATGCACATGAAGGTGTGCAAATCTGGGTGTCAAAATTTATTGGATCCTTGTATTTAAAAAAATTTTTCTTTTTAATTTTAGTCAGTTATATTAAAAAATGATCGATTTTTGACCCTGGCCCAGGCCTTGCTATTAAGGTATGTTTAAATGAAGAACGCAATAAAACCAAAACCTCAGAGAGGAGACCTGAAATGAAACATCTGTGGATCAAAGCACTGGTTATCGGAATGATCGTGGCTGGATATGCAATGCCGGTTCTGGCTTGTGGCGGGGGAGGACCCTACTAGGTTTTAAAAACACACTTTTGGCAGACAGATTTTGAAAACAGCAGCGCGGCCGGAAAACGGCCGCGCTGCTGTTTTTCCCGGGCAGGTGGAAATCTTGCTTTCACAACTTTTGTGTGATAGGTTTTTAGCTTCTTATAAAACTGTGATAAGGAAGAGTGCATGAAAGGTTTCCAGACCCTGTTCGGTTTCATGCTGGGGGTGTTTCTGATCGGATTGGTCATCGGCTGCTCTGGTCCGGAAGAGCCGGGTGACACCGGGGAGGAACCGGAACGTAAAGCTCCGGTTCATGGCGGAATCTACCGGATACCGTTACCCAGCAATCCGGCGACGCTGGATCCGGCCCGAATTAAGGATCAGTATGGGGTGGCGGTTGTCAGCCAGGTATTTGACGGTCTGGTCCGGTTTGACTCCTATCTGACGGTATTGCCTGCTTTGGCCCAGACATGGCAGGTGGAAGCGGAGGGGCATCTCTACCGGTTTACCCTGCGTAAAAACGCTCGGTTTCACAACGGTGACGCCGTAACAGCAGAGGATGTGGTGTTTTCCATCTCCCGGCTCCTCCAGCTGGACCCGCCGCCGGATATTTTGCCGCACCTGATGAAGATTACCGGGGCGGAAGCGTTCCGGAACCGGGACGTGGACCGTGTCCAAGGCTTGCGGGCCCTTGACCCGTACACAGTGGAAATCCGCCTGACAGAACCACATATGCCGTTTCTCACGGCCTTGGGGATGTATCAGACGTCTATCCTGCCCCAAAAAACCGTGCAGGATTCACCCACTGGATTTGCCAGACATCCGGTGGGAACCGGGCCGTTCAGGTTTGTGAAATGGAAACCGAACCGGTCTATCGATCTGGAGCGGTTTGACGGATATTTCGGGGAGACCGCCCTGCTGGACGGGATTCATTTCAAAATTTATGCCGGAGAACAGGGCTCATCAGAGTTGTCAGATTTTTGGCAAAAATGTTGATGAAATGGCGGTTTACGGTGATGTCAGGGAAAAACTGGTGGATCAGAAAGACTTGCAGTGGTTTCACCGGCCTTCGCTGAGCCTGTTTTTTACGGCATGAACTGCGCCCATCCTCACCTGAAACTCCCGGCCTTCCGAAAAGCCCTGTCTGCGGCCATTGACAGGACCGCTTTTGTGAATCAAGTTTACAACGGGCAGTTTGACATCGCCAGGACCATTCTGCCGCCGGGTATGCCCGGGTACAGTCCGGGTTCCACGCTGCCGGACAATGACCTGGAGGTGGCCCGGCAGCATCTGGACCAAGCTCTGGCAGAGGGACTGGCCCGGATGCCGGAATTGGAGATCGTATCGGCCTTTCAAACCCCCCGGGTGGTATCTGAAATGGAGATGATCAAAGCATTCTGGGCAAAACTCGGGGTTCAGGTCCAGGTCCGGTATATCACGGACTGGGTCGAATTTGACGCCTATATCCGGTCTGATGCTGTGCAGCTTTACCGATATGCTTGGTTTGCGGATATGCCTGATCCGGACAGCATCCTGCACCCGATGTTTGCGTCTGATTCTCCCAGCAATTTCATGCAGTATCTTGATCCGGCCACAGATAATCTGCTCAGGCAGGCCCGCGAAACCATTGATCCGGTGGCCCGGGCCGATATTTATCGGAACGCCGAAGCGCGGATCATTGAGACACTACCGCTGATTCCCTTGTTTTACATGAGTGTGGATCGGGTTTATCAACCCTATGTCAGAGGGATTCAGGTCAGTGCCTTGGGCGCACATGCCATGTCCATCAACCAGGTGTGGCTGGACCCTTCGTCCATGCCCTGAGTTAAAGGAACAGGGGAGTGATATGTGAAGAAACCGGCATCTTTCCCCTTGCGTTACCGGTTCATGCTGACCAGCTCATTAATGCTGATCCTGCTTCTCGGGACCCTGGCCCTTATGCTGGGGTCACTTCAGACCCGGACCATTCAGGACCGTATAGAAAAGCAGGGGCTGGATATCGCCCAAAACCTGGCCGCCGTATCCAGAGATCATTTTATTACCTACAATTATGTTGCGTTAGAAAAACTGGCCAATCAGGTGGTGGATATTTCCGATATCCTGTATGTGGTATTTTATGACAAAGAAGGCCGGGTTGCCGGATACAGCCGTCGGCCGGATCTCCAGAACAGGATACTCACCGATGAGATCAGCTGGAAAGCGGTTGCTACGGCGGAACCGCTGGTGGTGATCCAGGATAGGAAAGATCTGGGCCGGCCGGTCATGCATGTGGCGGTTCCGGTGATTCTGCAGGATTCTCAGGCACGCTGGGGAACGATCCGGGTCTGTCTGTCCCTGGGCCTGATGCAACAGCAGATCCGGCAGACCCGATGGACCATCGGGGTTCTGGGGGTCATTGCTCTGGGCGCCGGGATACTGATCTCCAACTGGACCGCCCAGCGGGTGACCCGGCCGCTGGAAAAGCTGGCCGCAACCACCATGGATGCGGCCAAACAAGACCTGACGCTGCAAATTTCCGCCGGCACCCGGGATGAGGTGGAAATCCTGGCCTCAAATTTTTCATTCATGATCCAGGAAATCCTGGCCCAGAAGCAGAAATTGGAGGAACAGCTTCAAGAGATCCGGCGCTTGCAGCAATATACGGAAAAAGTGCTGGTCACCATGGGGGATGGGCTTTTGGCCATTGACATGGAGGCAAGGGTCACCACGGTGAACCCGGCGGCCCGCCGGATTCTGGAATTACCAGTTGATCACTCCATCCGGTTAAAGCCGGTGTGGGACCTGATGGATCCCGAATCGCAGATGGCCGGTTATGTCCGTGAGGTACTGGCAGATCCGTCTGTGGAAAAACAGCGGGAGCTGGGGTCTCATACCGGAAAAAATGAACCGGTGATTCTGGTCAACGCCGGGGTCTTGGAAACCCGGCACAAAGATTCCCGGGAGATCATTTTTTCTCTGACCGACATCACCGCTTTAAAGCGCCTGGAAGCACAGGTTCGGCAAGCCCAGCGGCTGGCGGACCTGGGGGCACTGGCTGCGGGCATGGCCCATGAGATCCGCAATCCCTTATCCGCCATCAAAACCTTTGTGGCCCTGCTGCCCCGAAAACTGGAAAAACCCGGATTTCTGGAAAAATTCCAGCAAACCGTTCCCAGAGAGATCAACCGGCTCAACACTTTGATCGAAGAGATGCTCGAACTTTCACGTCCCCCTCGCTACCGGCTCAAACCCACAGATGTCGGCGCGCTGGTGGTCCATTGCACCACATTTCTGGAAGCGGATTTCAACACCCGGAACGTTTTTTTTCAGATGAACCTCCCGGACGGCCTCGCATGGGTCCAGGCCGATGCAGACCAGCTGGAAAAAGCGGTGGTTAACCTGCTTCATAACGGGGCCCAGGCCATGCATAGAGGCGGGATTCTTAGGGTGTCGCTCTTCAGGGATCAGGATCAGGTGGTGCTGGAATTCAGGGATACCGGGCACGGCATGACTCCGGAGGTGGCGGAAAATATCTTCAACCCGTTTTTCACCACCAAAGCCAAAGGCACGGGCCTGGGACTGGCCATCACCCATAAAGTGATCACGGAACACGGGGGCCGGATCAGTGTGGACAGCCGTGAACAAGAGGGGACCTGTTTCACGGTTCGCCTGCCGGGGATCAGTCCGGCCCGTCTATCCGGTCATCCTGATCCGGCATCAGATCCAGAGCCTTGATTTTCTGGAGCAGGGTGTTTCTATGAATTCCAAGCACCTGGGCGGTCTGGGTCTGGTTCCAGTGGCAATTCTGAAGGGCCCGCAGGATATAATGCCGTTCAAATGCCTGGCGGGCCTGGATCAGTCCCTTGTTCTCCCGGGCCTCTTCTGCAGCTTCCCTGCCGGAATCGGTATGGAACAGCAGGTCAAAGGGCAGGTCTTTTTCATCAATGGGCTGATGATCGGCCCCCAGCACCACCAGCCGTTCCATCAGGTTTTCCAGCTCCCGGATATTTCCCGGCCAGGGGTAGTCTTCCAGCACTGCCAGAGCCCCGGGGGTGATGCCGGTGACATGTTTGTTCATCTTGCGGTTGAACCGGTCCAGAAAAAATCCGGCCAGGATCGGCACATCCCCTTTTCTTTTTCGCAGGGGGGGAAGGTCCACAGGTACCACATTGAGTCTGAAGTAAAGGTCATCCCGGAACTCTTTGGTTTTGATCATTTCATCCAGCCGGGTGTTGGTGGCGGCAATGATCCGGATATCCACCCGGATGGTCCGGTTGCCGCCCACCCGTGAAAACTCCCGTTCCTGAATGAACCGCAGCAGTTTGGCCTGAAATTCAGGTTTGAGGCAGGCAATTTCGTCCAAAAACACCGTGCCCTGGTGGGCGAATTCTAACTTTCCGGTGGTCTGTCGGAAAGCCCCGGTAAATGAGCCTTTTTCATGGCCGAACAGTTCGGCTTCCATCAGTTCCGAGGGGATGGCAGCGCAGTTGATGGCAACAAACGGCCTCTCTTTCCGGGGGCTTAAATTGTGGATGGCGCGGGCGATCAACTCTTTGCCGGTACCGCTTTCACCGTTGATCAGCACGCTGCTGGCGGAGCGGCTACTTTTTCCATGAGCTGGAACACGGCGGTCATATGAGGAGAGCGGGTGATGATTTTCGGTTCAAATGCACCGGCCGCCACCTGGGACCGGTGAAAACGGACTTCTCTGGCCAGTCGTTGCCGCTCCACGGTTTTTTCCACCCGGTTCAGGATAATTTCATGGTCAAAGGGCTTGGTGATGTAGTCACATGCACCCAATTTCAGGGAATCGGTAGCTTCCTGGGCCCTGTCAACCGCTGAAACCATGATGACATCCAGGTTTGGGTCAATTTGTTTGATCTGTCTCAAGGTTTCAATGCCATCCATTTCGGGCATCACAATATCCAGAAAAATCAGATCAAACCCTTGAACCCTGATCTTTGAGAGCGCTTCAGGACCGTCTTCCGCACAGATGACATCATAGTCATCTTCCAGAATTTCTTTGAGTGCATCCCGGATCGCTTCATCATCATCCACCACAAGAATCTGTACCGGTTTCGGATTGTCCTTGATGTCCAACAGTCTTTCTCCCTGATATAAAAATAGTTTGGGTTGCCACTGGTCTGGCACCGGCATACTATAAATTCGATTTTTTTCCAGCACTTAAGAGATATCCTTGTTTCTGGGTTGATTTTGTTTTTAACACCGGGTATGAAATACATCGTAAGTGCGCAGTCCTTATGCCGGGCAGGCATCGGATGAGTGGCGCTTGTAGCAGAATTGACAACGCAAGGAGACGGATCATGGAGAACTATCTTGAACAGATTTTGGTATTTTTGACCCAATACGGGCTGAGTATTATCGGTGCCATTATCATTCTGATTGTGGGACGTATTGCCGCGGGTATCGGCAAAAAGCTCGTAGAAAGGCTTATGGGGCGGTCCAAGGTGGATCCATCTGTTATTTCTTTTTTCGGCAGCCTGGTTTATTTTAGTATTCTGGCATTTGGGGTGCTGGCGGCACTGGCAAAATTCGGCATACAGACAGCGTCTTTTGTGGCGGTGATCGGTGCCACCGGCCTGGCAGTCGGTCTGGCGCTTCAGGGATCTCTTGCCAATTTTGCGGCCGGGGTTCTCATTTTGATCCTTCGCCCGTTCAAAACAGGCCATTATATTGAAGCTGCCGGGGTTGCCGGGACGGTCATGGATATTCAGATGTTTACTACAACCCTGGCCACCCCGGACAATATTATGATTCTGGTTCCCAACGGCAAAATTTTCAATGATGTTATCAAAAACATTTCCGGGTATGACACCCGTCGAATCGACCTGGTGATCGGTATCGGATACAGCTCAAATATCGAGAAAGCCTGGCAGATTCTGGAGAGTATCATCCAATCCGATGACCGGATTCTAAAGGACCCTGCCTATACCATCGCCGTTTCTGAACTGGCGGATTCCAGCGTCAATTTTGTGGTACGGCCGTGGGTGAAAAGTTCTGATTACTGGGCTACCCGGTTTGATCTGATCAAGACCATCAAGCAGTCGTTTGACGCGAACGGCATTGAAATACCGTTTCCCCAGGTCACGGTTCACAAAGGGTAAAGACAGGGCCGTTAGTTGTGTGGCAAACAGATGCCGGATTTTTTAAATAATTTTTTGTTAGTGGCTTGCCTGTTTCCGGGCAGGTTTAGGGCCGACTTATAGGCCACCGCGCCAAAGTGGCGGTCCGGTTTGGTGTCAGGTCTTTTTGTCCGGCGCAGGAAGGCATTCAATGACGAGTGCCCATGATCGTGTCAGACAGGCGGTTCTTCCGTGTCTCCAAATGCGTTGGCAATCTGCTTGATCCGGTCTTCAATCTGGACAAATGCATCTACGACCACGGGATCAAAGGATTTCCCTTTTTCTTCGAGAATGATGGCCATGGCTTTTTCATGGGAAAAAGCTGGTTTGTAACACCTTTCACTGATCAGGGCATCATAAACGTCGGCAATGGCCATGATTCTGCCGGACAGGGGGATGTGGATGCCGGACAGACCTGAAGGGTATCCTTTGCCGTTCCATTTTTCATGGTGGGTGCCGGCAATCTGGGATCCCATGGCCAGGTAGTTGCTGTCTTTGTATTTTCTGGCTGCCCGAACGATAATCGTACGGCCGTGCTGGGCATGCTGTTTCATGATTTCGAATTCTTCGTCAGTCAGCCGGTCGGGCTTCAGCAGAATCCTGTCCGGGGTACCCACCTTTCCGATGTCATGCAAAGGGACCGACAAAAACAGGTTTTTTATGAACCGGTCGGTCAGGGTCTCTGTAAAAAAACCATTGTCCCTGAGACGTTCAGCAATGGCCCGGGCGTAGTGTTGGGTTCTGACGATATGTTCCCCGGTCTCAGGATCGCGGGTTTCCACCATTGATACCATGGCTTCCATGGTCAGCTGCTGAGCTGAAGATAGCTGTTGGTACCAGGTGAAGGAGGCTCGTTTTTCCATGGCCAGACGGCACAGGGAGACCAGGAGAAACAGAACAGTAACCGTGAGCATCGGTCCTGCCGGGGAGATGAAGACAGACCCTGTTCCATAGGCCAGCAGGCTGGTGCCGGTGACAGTGATGACCCATGCCAGACTGACTGTCAACAGCCTTGCCGGCCCGGCAGATCTGTAGAACAACCCTGCCATGAGCAGGCCACTGACTATGCATGCCAGGGCTTTCAGCCCTCCGGCCCAGGTCGGCAGAACGATCAAATCATTGTTCAGAATATTATCGATCAGGACCGCATTGACTTCAACCCCCGGCAAGTGGGGGTCAAGAACGGTTTGATGCAGATCATTCAATCCCATGGCTGAAGATCCCAGAAGAACCATACGGTCCCGGATATCGGATGTTTCGAAATTACGGTTGAGCACATCCACCGCCGATAGATAAGGATAGGAGAATCCGGGCCGGGTGAACCGAACCGCGGCAAATCCCTCCCGGGTGATGGGAATGTTTCGGGTGCCTGCCTGGATACAGGGACCGGTCCGGGTCTGGATCACCTGGGCCGTTGAAATTTTCTGATCCGTCATGAACAATGCCAAAGACAAGTGGGGATGGATCTGTGCCCGGTGGCGGATCAACAGGGGGATGAAACGTAACCTGCCGTCCGTGTCATACCGACTGTTTATGAAACCTGTGGCCTCCAATCGAGTTTCAATGGCCGGCGTATTGCACAGCATTCCGGTGGCCTGGGGCAGGGAAAGCAGATGATCCGGGTCGGTGATATTGAAAAAAGACTGCCGGCACACCGAGCCTTTTCCGGCAAAATCAAAATTGAAAAACCGGCCCCCCACCATCCGGGTCTGGGACAGTATCTTGCCAAAGAACAGGTCATTGTCTTCCACACCCATGGGTAGTTCTGCCAGGGGAAGATGAATATCGAGTTCGGTTTTGAATCGATGGGCAATATGCTGCAAAGAGGTCTGGTCCGGTTCCGGAAACACAATATCCATTGCCATGCCCCGGGGTCCCGACTGGTAGATCAGCTGAACCAGCCGGGCCAGGCGGTACCGTGGCCAGGGCCACTGTCCCACGGCTGCCAGGCTGGCTTCATCGATATCCACGACGGTAATGGGACCGGCCGATTCGGGCTTCGGGTCAAAGACTGCCGCCATCTGCATATACCGATCATAAAAAAATGATCCAAAGCCCGGAACGGACTGTTTTTAAAAAATGAGAGCAAAGCGATGATCAGGGTGACCATCAGTATTGATCCCATCCAGACAGCCCGGATTTTTCCGGAGAGTTTTGTTTTCGGGGGAGATTCGATCAAGGCTGTGTGATCACCACCTGAACCCGCCGCTTGCCGGGTTCAGGGGTGTTATCCGGAGTGGGTATCCTTAAACCGGCTTCACCCCGTGCCAGAATCGAGAATCGGTTTGCATCAATGCCGTGATTCTGAAAAATTTCTGCCACCCTATGTGCCCTGGCAAGGGAAAGCCGGATATTTTTTTCCGCAGAACCTTCGGAGTCGGTGTGGCCGGTGATTTCAATGGCTGCGGTTTCATTTCGTTTGATTATGTCTACTATTTTCGGCAGTTCGTTTCGGCTTTCCGGGGCCAGGTCTGCGGGACCAGGCAGGAAAAACAGGGTGAATGTGACGGGTAAGTCCTTTGTTTCAGTCGGTTCAGTTGGTTCCGCTGTCAGAAGGGCGCCGTAAGTCTGTTGAATTTCTCCCGGATCGGTCTGCCGGATGAGAAATCCGCCTGTAGTGGGGTGATAAACCGCTTCCATATAGGGTCTGTCCAGCATGATACCGGAAGTATCGCTTCTCACCACGATCTTACCGGTTTTCCCATCCGCCTGGGGCAGGAGAATGGATCTTGCCTCTTTTTTAGTGCCACATCCAAGGATCAGCATTAAAAGGCAGAAGAAAATGAGTGCCTGACGCATCGTGATCATCTTTATAAATCCACCACAAACCGGGTGCCTCGTATCCCAATGGTAGCCTTCGGGGTTTTCATTTTGACGGACTGGGGGGAACGCCGTCCGATTTCTCCTGAATTGTAAATGGCAGTTCCTTTTTCCATGTAAAACGAAAAATCATATTGGTGCGCTTCCGGCTTAAAAATGAATGCCGTCATTTCAAACATGGATTCCGGGCCGATGGTGATGACGGTACCGTCCGTGAACACAATGCCGGCATGGGTGTTTCTTTTGGTAACAAAAAGATCTTTTTCAAGGACCGTCATGTCTGGGTTCACCCTGATCCGTGTGTCACCACGATAGATATATGCAGTACCTGTAAGGGTCTTGACGATACCTGCCGGTGCCGGTTCCGCCTCGGGCTCTGTTAGGATAGACTCAGCTTGGACCGTGACAGTCAGCAGCAGAAAAAAGAGAATATTAAATGCGGTATAAATTCTTGTATTCATGACGTATCCTGAATTACTTATTTGGGTATTATAGACAGGAGGGCCCATTCTGTCAAGCATAGGTTCTGTCAGGAGGTGCCCAGGGTAATTTACGCTGATTTCTTTCATTCGTCAGGTGTGGGAAATTCCCAAAAACGTATTGCGGATCCGTTCCACATGGTCGATAAGCTGCATTTTTCTGGTTTTTCCCACTTCTTCAGGGGATGTATCCGACAGCAGGCCGGTCAGGGCATCCAGATCCGATTGCAGGCAAAGTGTTTCTCCGTACCAGCCCCGGGCATCCATCTTCATCAGATTGAAATACCACAGCCGGAAAGTCAGGACATAAAAGCGATCGGACATTTCCGTCAAAAACGGATTGCCTGCCGCATCGTGAAACAGTCGTTTCAGATCCATATCGAGCCGGGCCAGTTTTTCCGGGTCTGGATGGGATGTCAGGTTCCGGCAGTGGTCGGTTAATTGTTCCAGCCGCTTGAAATGGTCACGGGCAAATCGTTCCGCCGCCATCACACCGATGACTGATTCCAGTTCCAGTCTTGCCTGGAACAGATGAGTGATGGTGTTGAGTTCCAGTTCCGATACCTGAATACCGGTCCTGGGCAATATTTTGAGCAGATGTTCCCATTCCAGCCGGAACAGCACGGTTCGCAAAGGAGTTCGGCTCACTCCGAACTCTTCCGCCAGCACCTGTTCCTTTAGTATCTGACCGGGATCGTATGTCAGGAAAACGAGTCTTTCCCGCAGAATATGGTAGATTTTCAGGTTCATTATTATCAGTTATCCAGATTGATTTTTAGTTATGCTAATGAAATTATAGCATATATAAACTGTAAAAATATATGTTGACATTAGAAATTTTTTGGTATACCATAAAAATATTAAAAAGTCACGCCATGCAGGACATGGCTGCGTTTGCATTCATTTCAAGGGGAGGAAGATACCATGGAAACATATGATGTTATCGTTATTGGTGGCGCCATGATGGGCAGCGCCACCGCCTACTTTCTATCCAACAATTCGGATTTCAACGGCAAAGTTCTGGTGATAGAAAAAGATCCCACCTATGCCAAATCCTCCACATGTCTGTCTGCCGGCGGCATCCGCCAGCAGTTTTCCAATACGGAAAATATCCAGTTGTCAAAATTCGGTGCTGAATTTATCAAGAACATCAATGAATACCTGCATGTGGAAAACGATGATCCCGTGAATGTGGATTTTACGGAAAACGGGTATCTGATTCTGGCCACAGATGCCGGCATGCCGGTGCTGATGAAGAACCATGAAACACAGATTGCTGCCGGTGCCAATGTCCGGATATTGGAAAAAAGCAGTTAAAAGAAACCTTTGAATGGCTCAACGTGGAAGATATTGTAGCCGGATCCTATAATATTCCGGATTCCGGATGGTTTGATCCCCATTGCCTGACCATGGGTTTCAAAAACAAAGCCAGAAGCCTTGGGGTTACCTATCTGAACGATGAGGTGGTGGGTATTGAGCGGTCCGGCGATCGGATAACGGCCGTTGAGCTGGGTTCTGGAAATAAAATCGGAGGCGGCATGTTTGTCAATGCGGCCGGGCCTAAAGCGGCACGAGTGGCTGAAATGGCGGGTGTTGAGGATCTGCCGGTCCATTCCCGGAAACGGTTTGTTTTTCTGTTCAAATGCAATACTCTGCTGTCCGGGTGCCCGTTGGTGGTGGATCCGTCCGGTGCGTATTTCCGGCCTGAAGGGCAGCACTATATCTGCGGCATTTCTCCGGATACGGCCAATGATCCGGATTGTGATGATTTTGACATGGATTATTCCGTGTTTGAAGAAACCCTGTGGCCGATTCTGGCGGAACGGGTGCCCGCGTTTGATGCCATTAAGCGGATTTCATCCTGGGCCGGTCATTATGAATACAATATCAAGGATCAGAATGCCATCATAGGGGCACATCCGGTCATCAAAAATTTTATGTTTATAAACGGATTCAGCGGACATGGCCTTCAGCAGGGTCCGGGTGCGGGCAGAGGGATTTCAGAACTGATCACCTATGGGAAATATCAGACCCTGGATCTGTCCTGTTTCGAGTATGAGCGATTTGCCAGAAACCAGCTGTATATCGAGTTGAATATCGTATAAGCACAGACAAAACCTTGAAAATGGTCTGTCTTTCGGTCGTTTGAATTCATCGCCCACCGGGTTGAAACGGGTATGTCAATTAACATTGATACCAGATCCGTCTTTGTGGTATATTCATTAAATTTGAAATCTGCAAAGAAAATGAACCTGGGTGAGAAACAAGGACAAAACCATATACCGGTGTAAAACCTGCGGCAGTCAAACTTTTAAATGGATGGGCCGGTGCCCGGACTGCGGGGACTGGGATACCCTGGTACAGGAAGTTCAGGTTTCCCGGAAACCCCTGGGGGGCTCCGGGACAGTGCAGGCGCCGGAACCGGTTCCCATCGATTCCGTCGCCACAGGGCCATCGGTACGGGTCTGCACCGGCATGGGCGAGTTTGACCGGGTTTGGGGGGCGGGGTCGTGGACGGCTCCCTGGTGCTGATTGGTGGAGATCCCGGGATCGGCAAGTCCACCCTCATGCTCCAGGTCCTGTCCGCCCTGGCCAGTTCAGAAAAAACATGCCTGTATGTGTCGGGGGAAGAATCCATTCGCCAGCTTTCCATGCGGGGGCAGCGCCTGGAGGGTGGCTCCTGCCCCTCTCTTCTGGTTGTTTCGGAAACCAATCTGGACGACATTGCCGCGATGATGGCGAAAACCACCTATGATGCCGTGGTCATCGACTCGATCCAGACTATTTTTCAGCCGGAGGTCAATTCCACCCCTGGCAGCGTCACCCAGATCCGGGAAGCAGCCATGCGGTTCATGCATCTGGCCAAATCCAGTGGAACTCCGATTTTTCTGGTGGGGCATGTCACCAAGGTGGGGGCGATCGCCGGCCCCCGGATTATGGAACATATGGTGGATACCGTGCTGTATTTTGAAGGGGATAAAAGCCATGTGTTCAGAATATTGCGGGCCGTGAAAAACCGGTTCGGGTCCACCAATGAGATCGGGGTGTTTGAGATGCGGGAAAAAGGCCTGGTGCAGGTGCCCAATCCGTCGGCCGTGTTTTTAGCGGAGCGGACATCCGCTGCCCCGGGGTCTGTGGTCACAGCCTGCATGGAGGGAACCCGTCCCATTCTGGTGGAAATCCAGGGGCTGGTATCCACCTCTTCCAGTCCGGGCAGTCCCCGGCGTACCATCCTGGGTCTGGATGTTCAGCGGGTGGCTCTGATCGTGGCGGTCATGGAAAAACGCCTGGGAATGCATCTGTCCGGACAGGATTTGTTCATGAATGTCGTGGGCGGCGTCAGAATCGTCGAACCGGCAGCAGACCTGGCCATTGCTGCAGCCCTGACTTCCAGTTACAGGGATAAGCCGGTGCCCGGAAACACCACCCTGATCGGAGAAATCGGTCTGACCGGAGAAATCCGGGCGGTGAGTCATGCCCAGGCCCGGATCAAGGAAGCCGCCAAAATGGGATTTTCTACCTGCCTGGTTCCGGCGTCAGCTTTGAAGCAGCTGTCAAAGATCCGCGGCATGACCATCGAAAGCGTGCGATTTCTGAATGAAGCCATGGAGGTATTGTTTGGTAGCTAAAAAAAGAGGGGGAAAACCGGGCCGAAGGTCCGGCAGAACCGCCGGATCCAACTGGGAAGATCATCTGACACGCCAGGCAAGGGCGGAAAATTATCCGGCCCGGTCCGTCTACAAACTCAAAGAGATTCAGCAAAAATTCCGAATTATTAAAAAGAACAATGTCATTTTGGATCTGGGTTGCGCTCCCGGCTCCTGGCTGCTTTACGCATCCAATCAGACAGGGCCAGACGGTCGGGTGTTCGGCATAGACATCCAATCCATTGCGATCGATCTGCCGTCCAATGTCACCGTGGCTCAGAAAGACATTCTTGAAATGACGGAAGATCCTTTTTTCGAACAAGTAACCGGGTGTGATGTGCTGCTGTCGGACATGGCACCTGCCACCACCGGGAGAAAAGATGTGGATGCATTTCGGTCTTTTGAGCTGTGCCGCATGGCCCTGGAAGTGGCGGACCGGATTCTGGGAAAAAATGGGCATTTCGTGTGCAAGATCTTTCAGGGCAATGAGTTTTTACAGTTTGAAAAGCAGGTAAAAAAAAGGTTCGCGGAATGCCGGATTTTCAAGCCGGAAAGTTGCAGAAAGCAAAGCAAAGAAGTTTACATCATAGCAAAACATAAACGATCACTGTAAGGTAAGGAGTGGATTCATGTCAGGACACAGCAAATGGTCGACCATCAAGCACAAGAAAGGAGCGGCCGACAAAAAACGGGGGAAGATTTTCACCAAACTGATCAAGGAGATCACGGTGGCGGCCCGCATGGGCGGTGGAGATCAGGAAGCCAACCCGAGGTTGCGCCAGGCCGTTGCCGCAGCCAAAGCTCAGAATATGCCCAAGGAGAATTTTGAGCGGGCCATTAAAAAAGGGACGGGCGAACTGGAAGGGGTCAGTTACGAGGAAATCATTTATGAAGGGTATGGGCCGGGTGGAGTGGCTGTCATGGTGGAATGCCTTACCGATAACCGGAACCGGACCATTGCCGATGTCCGGTACATGTTTTCCAAGGCTGGAGGCAATGTGGGAACCGACGGTTGTGTGGCCTGGATGTTTGACAAAAAAGGGCTGATCGCTGTGGCAAAGGATGACGTGGATGAGGACACGCTCATGGAAGTGGCCTTGGATGCCGGGGCTGAGGATATCAGGGATGAGGGGGATGTGTTTGAGGTGATCACCGATCCCGGTGATTTTGAAACGGTGCAGGCGGCGGTTGACCAGGCCGGGATTGCTTACCAGATGGCGGAAATCACCCGACTGCCCCAGACCATGACCGCTGTTTCCGGCAAAGAGGCCGAACAGATGATTCGGTTCATGGAAGCCCTGGATGATTGTGATGATGTGCAGAAATTTTATACCAATGCAGATATTCCTGACGAGGTGTACGACAATCTTTGATGGCCGTTGCTCATTGTTTGCTGCATCCATGAACCAAAGGCCGGCATCACAGAATGCCGGCCTTTTGAATGTCAGGCCAGATCGATCATTTTCTGCACCGCCCCTAAGGCATTTTCTCGGATATGTTCCGGAACTCTGATCTCTCCAGACAGTTTTTCCAGACTGTTTCTGATATCTTCCAGACCGATTTTTTTCATGTCTTTGCATCGCATTTTTTCGGATGCTGGAAAAAACTGTTTGTCCGGGTTGGCTTTGGAGATCGGATACAGCAACCCGACTTCCGTGCCGATGATGAACTGGCGGTGCGGGCTGTTTTTGGCGTACCGGATCATGCCGGACGTGGACTGGATGGTATCGGCCAGGGCCAGAACTTCAGGTGGGCATTCCGGGTGGGCTATGAACAGCGCTTCCGGATGTTTTAGTCTCGCCGTTGAGACCTCTTCAGGGGTCAGGTTGTTATGAAACGGGCAATACCCGTCCCATAAATGAATTTTTTGTCCGTGTGTCCGGCCGCGTATTGTGCCAGGTTTCTGTCCGGTGTCATCAACACCTCATCGGCGGACTGGGCATTGACCACATCAATGACGTTGGCCGAGGTACAGCAGATGTCAGACACGGCCTTGACGGCGGCCGAAGAGTTCACATAGGTGATGACCGGGATGTTTCCCAGGGCTTTTTTCCTGGCGGTCAGAGCGGGCGGGTCCACCATGTCTGCCATGGGACAGCCGGCGTCCGGGTTGGGCAGCAGCACGGTTTTGTCCGGGCACAGAATAGAGGCGGTTTCAGCCATGAAGTGAACACCGCAGAAAACGATGATGTTTGCAGAGGTTTTGGCGGCCTTGATGCTTAGTTCGAGGGAATCTCCGCACAGATCCGCGATATCCTGGACCTCAGGGGGCTGGTAGTTATGGGCCAGGATGATGGCATTTTTCTGGCTGGCCAGTTCACGGATGATGTCTTTCATGGATCTCTTCCTTTGATCTTTCATATCAATTCATGTCAATGATATGGGTTCCCGGGGGGATCTCAAACTCAAACCAGTTGCCGGGCAATTCCAAAAACGTAATATTGCTGAGTTCGAACCGGGTGATATCACCGACCGTATTCACCGTGGTAACCGCCAGAATCTGAAAATCCTTTTGTGCTACCCGAATAAGAACCGATTGGATTTCCTGGTTGTCCGGGGCAGCGTCCAGCTGGAGTTCCACCCACTGGCCCGTGGTTTCAGTGACCGTTACCGTAAAATCATTTCTCAGTTGTGAAATGTCGGATAAAAACGAGCCTCCGGCACCCGACGCAAAGAATGGCGCCGCATTCCCTGTCATCACCTGGTTTTCTTCCGGCCTGAAAATCCACAGAGTATCGCCGTTGGTAATGATATCATGGCGTTCGGGTGATAGGTACTGCCATTTCATCTTTCCGGGATGGCTGAACCAGGCCCGGCCGGAAGCGGTTTCGCTGATGTCCAGGGCTGACAGAACAGAGGTTTGTTCGAATTCTGCGGAAAAACTGCGGCCGGCATACTGATTTTCAAGCCCGTCCAGGATGGTTTGTTCCAGGGTGCGGGTGTCTGATGCTGCAGCTGTATGGATCCATGCAAAACAAAACAGGGCAGTGAAAAAATATTTGAAAAGTGTCACAATTCGGTTTCCTTTTGTCAATGCATCAGCTTCTGCGGGTCTTTTCGTTTGTCTTCCGCATACAGTCGCCTAAGCTTGGGCTTTTCGATTTTACCGGTGGGGTTTCTGGGGACATCGCCGAAAAATATTTTTTTCAATCGTTTGTACCGAGGCAGGGCCTGCTGGAAATCAAGGATATCCTGTTCACAGATCATGCAGTTGGGTTTGACACTGATAATTCCGGCGGGAATTTCACCCAGCCGTTCATCCGGCACCCCGATCACCGCAATATCCTTGATTTTGACATGGGTGAGAAAGAAATTTTCGATCTCATTGGGAAAAATGTTCTCCCCGCCGTAGATGATCACATCCTTTCTCCGATCCACCAGCCAGATGAAGCCATCTTTGTCGTATCTGGCGATATCTCCAGTGTAAAGCCATCCATCCTTGAGCGCTTTTTTTGTGGCAGTTTCGTTTTTGTAATAAGCTTTCATGACGCCGGGACCCTTGACGATCAATTCACCGGTTTCATTGGCAAACAGGTGGTTGCCTTGCTTGTCCACGATTTTGGCTTCCCATCCGTATCCGGCCTTGCCGATGGGGCCGACATGGTGGCTGTTTTCAACGCCTAAGTGAATGCAGCCGGGGCCGGTGGATTCCGTCAGGCCGTAATTGGTATCATAGGCTTGGAACGGGAAGATTTTTTTCCAGCGATTCACAAGGCTGGGTGGCACGGGTTGGGCTCCGGAGTGCATGAGCCGCCATTGATCCAGGTGGTATTTCGACAAATCGATGGTGCTGTTTTCAATGGAAATGAGAATATCATGGGCCCAGGGAACCAGCAGCCAGGCAATGGTGCACTGTTCTTCAGACACAGCCTCCAGTATCCATTCCGGTTTCACGCCATTGAGCAGAATGCATTTGCCTCCCATGAGGAAACTGCCCATCCAGTGCATTTTCGCGCCTGTGTGATACAAAGGAGGAATGCAAAGGAATATATCTTCGTGGGTCTGTCCGTGATGTTTGTTTTCCACTTCACAGGCATGGGTCAGATTTTTGTGAGTGATCAGCACGGCCTTGGGGGTTCCGGTGGTGCCGGATGTAAAATACAGGGCGGCGGAATCATCCGGTCCGGCATCAATTTCCGGTGGATGATCCCCGTTTTGGCCGGCAATAAAAGTATCCAGCGGCACTGCCCAGTCCGGACAGTCTTTTTCAAGACCGGTAAAAATCCAGATCGATACACAACCGGTCATTTCCTGGCGGATGGTGTCAAGACGCGCTATGAATTCCGGTCCGAAGATAAAAACCTTTGGTTCTGAAGCCTGGGCGCATAACAGAATTTTGTCGGATTCGAACCGGAAATTGAGCGGCACGGCCCAGGCACCGGCATAAAGGATACCGAAATAGATGGGCAGCCATTCAAGACTGTTTGTCATCAATTGAACCACGGTGTCGGATTTCTGAACTCCGTGGCGGTTCAGCGCGTTAGCCAGCCGGCAGGACATAACATAAAACTGATGCCAGGTGAGCGCCTTTCTTGCCGATTGAGCGGGAATCCGTTCAACCAGGGCCGTTTTATCCCTGTAAAGCCTGTTGTTTCGAGCCAGTATGTCTGTTATTCGCATAACCCTTGTACAACCTTGTCTTTGGCTTGGCGGTAAAAAAAATCCTGCCGGATCACTATAGACCACGGCAGGATTATGTTCAACCCAATGGGATTAAAAAAGCGGTTATTTATCTTTTTTCACTTCTTCGAAATCCGCATCCACCACATCATCATCAGTCTGGGCTTCTGCACCGCCGGCACCGGCACCGGCTTCTCCCTCCTGAGAAGATGCAGCCTGCTGATACATCACTTCCGCTAGTTTGTGAGACGCCTGGGAAAGAGCTTCGATCTTCTGCTGGATTTCTTCCACATTATCGGAATCTTTGGCCTGTTTCAACGATTCCACAGCGGCTTCGATATTTTTCTTTGTATCGGTATCCACTTTGGATCCGTGTTCCTTCAACGTTTTTTCCGTCTGATCTACCAGTGCTTCCGCCTGGTTCCGGGTGTCCACCAGGGTCCGTTTCTTTTTGTCTTCTTCCGCATGCATTTCTGCATCTTTCACCATTTTTTCGATCTCTTCGTCAGACAGGCCGGAAGCGGCAGTGATGCGGATGGACTGTTCTTTTCCGGTCGCTTTGTCTTTGGCGGACACCTGGACAATCCCATTGGCATCGATATCAAAGGATACCTCAATCTGAGGAATCCCGCGCGGTGCTGGCGGAATATCGGCCAGCTCGAATCGGCCCAGGGTCTTGTTGTCCGCCGCCATCTCCCGTTCTCCCTGGAGAACATGGATGGACACAGCCGGTTGGTTATCCGCCGCCGTTGAAAACACCTGGCTTTTTTTGGTAGGAATGGTGGTATTCTTTTCGATGAGTTTGGTCATAACACCGCCCAGGGTCTCGATTCCCAGGGAAAGCGGGGTGACATCCAGCAGCAGGACATCGTTGACGTCCCCCTGAAGCACTCCGGCCTGTACGGCTGCACCCATGGCCACCACTTCATCCGGGTTAACGCCTTTATGGGGTTTTTGCCGAAAATCTTTTCCACCCGCTGCTGAACGGCCGGCATACGGGTCATGCCGCCCACCAGAACGACTTCATCCACGCCGTCGGATCCCAGATTGGCCTCTTTCAGTGCTTTTTTGCAGGGACCTTCCAGATTGTCCAGCAGATCTGCCACCAGAGATTCCAGTTTCGCCCGTGTCAGCTTTACATCCAGATGCTTGGGACCGGACGCATCGGCCGTGATGAACGGCAGATTGATATTGGTCTCAGTGGAGCTGGACAGTTCCATCTTGCTTTTTCCGCCGCTTCTTTGAGCCGCTGGAGTGCCATTTTATCGCTACGGACATCGATGCCCTGATCTTTTTTGAATTCATTGGCAATGTATTCGATAATTCTCAGGTCAAAATCCTCGCCGCCCAGATGGGTATCGCCGGAAGTGGACTTCACCTCGAACACCCCGTCGCCGATCTCAAGGATGGACACATCAAAAGTACCGCCACCCAAGTCGAAGACTGCGATTTTTTCTTCCCCTTTTTTGTCCAGTCCATAGGCCAGCGAGGCGGCTGTGGGCTCGTTGATAATCCGTTTGACTTCCAGACCGGCAATTTTGCCGGCATCCTTGGTGGCTTGACGCTGGCTGTCATTAAAATAAGCCGGCACGGTAATGACCGCTTCCTTGACCTCTTCACCCAGATACTCTTCCGCTGTTTTCTTGATATTGGCCAGAATGAATGAAGATATTTCAGCCGGGCTGTACTGCTTGCCTCTCAGGTTGATCCGGGTGTCCCCATTGGAAGCCGCTTCAATTTTATACGGCAGATTCGGGATATCCGTCTGAACCTCTTTGGATTTGAATTTCCGGCCGATCAGCCGTTTGACACCGAATACGGTATTTTCGGGGTTGGTGATGGCCTGCCGTTTGGCGGCCTGTCCCACGATACGCTCTCCGCTTTCCGTGATGGCAACAATGGAGGGGGTTGTCCGGCCGCCTTCCGCGTTAGTGATGATTTTAGCCTCTCCACCGGCTTCCATGATTGCGACGCAGGAGTTCGTGGTTCCTAGGTCTATTCCAATTATTTTTCCCATAACATTTCCTCCAATATATCTTTAATTTTCTTCGGGTTTTTTTGAATCAGTGCCTGTCGATTTAGACACCACAACCATGGCGGGCCGGATCAACCTGTCATGAAGAAGGTATCCGGTCTGAAGAACATCTGTGATGGTGTTTTCAGGGACCTCATCGGTTTCCTTCTGGGTGACCGCCTGGTGGAAATTCGGATCAAATGACTGGTTTTCGGCTTTAACCGGTTTGACACTGAATTCCTGAAACACTTTCAGAATTTCTTTGTGGGTCATCTTCACGCCTTCCAGCAGACTGTCAAGGTCCTTGTTGGTTTCAGTGGAAACAATGGCCCTTTCCAGATTGTCCACAACCGATAAGAACTGCTTGAAAACCGTTTCATTGGCAAATTTTCTGAATTCGCTAATTTCTCTTTGCTTTCTTTTCCGGTAATTGTCAAATTCGGCAGAAAGCCTCATGAAGCGGTCTTTTTCAGATTTTAGTGCCGCTTCCAGCGAAGCAATGTCTTTTTCCTGTGAAGGAGAATCCTGAGTGGCTTCATCCGCTGCTTCCGCAGTCGGATCCGTATCCTTCCGGGGGGATTGATCCTGAGCGCTGTTTCCTCCCCTGGCCTTTTCTTTCAATACCAATTTTATCTCCTGATCCAAAACATGTTAAATTGATTGGCAAATGATATTACTTTATTAAATTATGGCTGAAAAGTAAGTCTGTTTGATTGCATGTCAAGACATAAAAAAGGGCGGAGAAAAAATAAACCGGCCGACAGGAGATGCGAAACAGATTGCATGACCGGGATCGATCCTTGACACAGAAGGGATCACTTATCGCTGCTTCCTTCCGGACCTGACGAGGTTCATGTCCTGCTGTTACAAGGCGACCGATCAGAATCGATCCGTATCCGGTCTGCCGGCCGGAATTTTGAAATATATATGGTTTAAAAATTTATTTCAAGGGATATGTAAAAAATTCACAGAATGAGCAGGAAGACGGATCGGGGATGATGGCATCAGATCAGTTTTCAGTCTGAATGGTCGGAGCGGAGAGACTTGAACTCCCGGCATTCTGATCCCAAAGCAAATACAGGCAAACCAAGAAATCAGGAATCCCTGATAATGCAAGGCTTGGGTCCCATTTGAAACACAATTTGGCACAAAATTTAAACTGCCAGAGGCCGAACTTGAGTTGACACTTCCTGAATAAAAGGGTGGGGCTTTTCCTAATCCCAATTTATAAATCTTTATACGAGGAGAATGAAATGACCAACCATGAAAAACTTATCAAACGTAGTCTTAGCATACTCGAACTTGCAGAAGAAAACCCTGCCACAAAAATCGTGTGGCACCGGAAGTTGAAGAATCGGTTGTCAACATGGCATATGAGTATCCTGCGTATGGGCAGGTGAGAGCTGCCAATGAACTGCGGCGGCAAGGAGTTCTCATTTCAGGGGGTGATGTTCGCAGTATCTGGCAGAGACATGACCTTGAAATTTGTAAGAAGCGCCTGTCAGCGCTTGAAGAGAAATCAGCAAAAGAAGGAATCGTGTATACCGAAGCCCGGATCCAGGCACTGGAAACAGCCAAAAGAGCCAGAGAAAGCCATCCAGATGAGATCGAGACGGAGCATATATGAAGGGTGTTGGCCGGTTATACCAACAGACAGTTATTGATACTTTTTCATCGGTTGTCTTTGCCAAGATTTACACCGGCAAGATTCCGGTGCCGGCAGCTGATACATTAAATGATAGGATTCTGCCGTTTTTTGAAGAGCATGAAGTTCCAGTATTAAGGGTCCTAACGGACCGTGGAACAGAATTTTGTGGATCACCGGATAAGCATCCGTATGAATTGTATCTCCAGTTGAACGATATTGAACACCCAAAACCAAAGTGAAGCGTCCACAGACCAATGGTATTTGCGAACGATTTCACCAGACGGTACTGAATGAATTCCATCGGGTTACGTTCCGAAAGAAGCTGTACCAGGATTTGGGGGCATTGCAAAAGGATCTTGATGAATACATGAATAGATACAACAATGAGCGGACTCATCAGGGCAAATGATGCAAGGGCCGGACGCCGATGGAAACCTTTGTAGAGGGAAAAGAACTGTTCAATCAGAAAAATGTTGAAAAAATGAAGACAGCAGTGTAAACGACATATCAGCTCCCTGAGCCTGAGTGGACGTTGCGCTCCCCTCGCCGTCGCTAATTACTTGCACAGCATGGGTCACCAACTGTGTCAGGGATGCGAGGAACGAGCACCCTCGTCATGCCCCCTGTCAAGGGCGCTACCCCGGAAGCTGAAAAGAACCGGAATTGATAGAACAGTTAATCAAAAAATGCGACAAAGCCCTTGTCAGACAGCGATCTTTGATGGCCATTAGAGAGGAAAAGCAGCGTTTTCAAACAAAACGCACTGATTTGAGTATTGAGCGGCAATGTGAACTGACCGGGCTTCCTCGTTCCAGCTATTACCGTGAAGGCCGCACCGAACAGGAGACCCCTGAAAATCTCGAGATTATGAGCTGTATTGACCTTGAGAGCACACCGATCCTTTCTATGGCACCCTTCAAATGCGCAAAGTTTTGAGATGTAGAGGATATAAAATCAACCGCAAGCGGTTTCAGCGATTGATGCGTAAAGTGGGGATTCACTCCATAGACAGTGAATTCTGTGCATCCGCCCTTGAAAGGGCTCTGCTATATCATGGATCTCCCCAGATATTTATTACAGATCAAGACGTCCAAAACACAAGCCATGAGTTTACAGACATTCTGAAAGATAAGGAGATCAAAATCAGCATGGACGGTAGGGGCCGGGCCATGGACAATATCTTCATCGAACGCCTCTGGCACAGTGTAAAGTACGAAGCTATTTATGTGAACGAATTTAAATCGGTTGAGCAGCTGCGCAAAGTCTTCTCACGGAAGGTTTTATACGTGATTTCCAGTCGTCAGAAAAAGCTCGGAAATTGGAATTCGCAAACAGATATTCGCCCAGATATCTTTAAAAAATTTAGTTTTGGAAAAAGGACGGGTTCATGACTGATTCCAACAAAGTTTTTGCCATGTCAATCTTTGTTATGGGGGTTGTTGTTTTTTTAACAACAGCCGGATCTGTCTCGTTCCTTTACCATACGGCTGTGGAAGAACAAAAAGAACGCCTACTTGAAGTAGTAAAAAACAGGCAAGATTTATTGAAGCTTTTCATGAAACGACCTGCGAGCATAAAAAAGACTGGGATTTCGAACCCGGTCAGAGCCACGCCCACGAGCTGGAAATCTTTTTTTCAAAATTATCCGGATCTCACAGAACCGGCAGGAAAAAAGGAAAAAATAGTCCGGTTTTAAATTTTTATATTGCAGAAAAAAAGATAATTTCGTCCATTTTTACGTGGGGATAGAAAAACTGATTCATACGCCGGTTCCATATCAAAAAATCCAAGGAAAACCCATGGGTCACGCATTGGAAGGAAAGACCGATGTCCTCAAAACTGTGGATCACATGGGAAATTTAATTTTATGCTCCTATACCTATGCCCCGTCTGTCCGGATGGGAATTGTTGCAAAAATTTTTCTCAATGACCTTCGGCTCCCATTTTTAAAAACTGCTTTGCTTACCTATCTTGGAGCATTTGTTCTTTTCTTTCTGGGCGGGTTGGCCATAAAAATGACCGCAGCCCCCCTTGTTTCGGAACTGGAAAAAAAACGCAGAGAACTGGAAATCACGAACAAAAATCTCCATAAGCTTGCGACCACGGACAACCTCACTCAATTGTATAACCGGCAGCATTTCAATAAGCAGATGGCATACGGAATCCTTCTCAAAGAACGGCAAAACTGCTACCTTGCACTGATCCTTCTTGATATTGATTATTTTAAGCATATCAATGATGTTCTGGGCCATCTGACCGGAGATGTTGTACTGAAAACCTTGTCAGAACTTTTAAGTTGTCAGATTCGAAAATCAGATATCCTGGCCCGCTGGGGCGGAGAAGAGTTTGCCATTCTTCTTTTCGATTCAGACCAAAAGAATGCCCGCTATCTTGCCGAAAAACTTTGCACAATGATCGGTGAATATGATTTTGGCATCGGTAAAAAAGTGACATGCAGTTTCGGGGTTACCGTTCACAGGAAAGGGGAAACCGATATTGATTTCATCAAAAGAGCGGATGATGCCCTGTATGCTGCAAAACGAAGCGGCCGTAATCAGGTCGTTGCAAGATAGGTTTTTTACGGCAAAACAACTTGCTGGTAGCTATGATGGAAAATTTCGAAATACGATAGGAAATGTCTTCATTGGTGTCGATGGTCAGGTAAATTGAACCAAAAATGGTCATTTGAAATTTAGCCAATCGGGGAATGAGCATTAAGGGTGACCGGTTGCTAAATCGTTGGCCAAATATTTTTATCGTAGCTGTGTCAATTGATTTTTGCTCATTTTTCCACTCATTGTGATCTCCGTGATTTGATCTTATCTCAATTCTTGATTAATTCTAAAAAAACCGGTATCACCCCATAATCATAGACGGCAGCCAGAGAATAAGTTGCGGAAACATCATTAGCAAAACCAAAACGATTGCTTGGATCATGATAAAAGGAATGACCGATTGATAAATATCCCCCATGGATACACCTTCAGGGGCGACAGCTTTCATGTAAAAGAGATTCACACCGTATGGTGGTGTTATAAAGGCCATCTGCATGTTCACGACATAGAGTATAGCAAACCAGATCGGATCGAACCCAAGCACTTTAATAATGGGAATATAGATCGGCATGCATAAAAACATAATAGCGATATCATCAAGGAACATACCTAGGACAAAAAAACTCAACTGCATTAAAATGAGAAGAATCCAGGGACTCATATCAAGGCCGGATATCACGGACTTGATCATTGCAGTGGCACCAAGGCCGGTATAAACCTTACTGAAAATAACTGCACCCACAATAATATATGCAGTAAAAGACGACAAACTCAGAGTTTTCTGGGCAGATCGTAAAATAACATCAAAATTAAGTTTTTTACGTATGGCAGCACAAATCAAGGCACCTAAGGCCCCGACCGCTGCTGCCTCAGTGGGTGAGGTTACCCCCAGAAAAATACAACCCAGCACGAAAAAGATCAGCAGGCCGGGCATGATCAATACCGTCAGCGATCTAAACTTTTCACCCCATCCAACCTGTTCCTCTTCGGGCAAAGCAGGCCCTATGTGAGGCTGAAAATGACAGCGGAGACCAATGTATAACATATAGGCCAATGCCAGGATAAAACCCGGCACTATTCCGCCGGCAAACAAACGGCCCACAGATTCACCAGATAGGAAAGCATACATGATCATCATCATGCTCGGGGGAATGAGAAATCCAAGTGCGCCACCCGCCTGGACCAAGCCAATGGCAATTTTTTTGTCATAATTTCGATCCAGCATGGCAGGAACGGCGATAAAACCCATTGCTATGGTTGCCGCACCGCTGATCCCCACCATAGCAGCCATGATGGCGCATATTCCGACTGTTCCTATCCCCAATGCTCCTCTAATCCGGCCGGACCATTTTGAAACTGTATCAAAAAGGTCGTCTGCAATACCGGCTTCCTGTAGAATATAACCCATGAAAATGAATAAAGGGACTGCAATAAGCACAAAATTATTCATTACATTCATTACAGCGAAATAAACGATATCTAATGATACAGTCCCCCAAAGAAACAGCCCAGAAATGGCTCCGACTGCCCCCAGACAGAAACTGATGGGCAGTCCTGTTACCATTAAAGACAACATACTGATAAACATAATTCCAGTAATGTGATATACGTTCATGACAATTCCTCTCCGGTGGCCGCCAAGACAAAATTACGAATGAAGTCTGCAAATTGCTGCAGCATCAGTAGTAAAACACCCAAAGGCACTGTCATTTTCCAATGATAAAGCGGTGGACTCCAAACCGTTGTGGCATGTTCATTCATTTGAAAGGATTCCATTCCGTATACCCAAGATTTCCATAATATTAGTCCGAACAAAAACATGGCCACCGGATAGGTAATACAATCCACAACAGCTCTCGTCCGGTTTGACCAGCGGGTATAAAATATATCCATTGCAACATGTGCTTTTTTGAGTAATGCAAAGGCACCGCCACCTATCATATATGTACCGAAAATCATCGTAGATAATTCAAGCGCCCAATTCGTAGGACTATTGAAAAGATAGCGAGCTGTAATTTCATAGATGACAATACCAATCATGACCAATATCAACAATGCCAAGAAGTTACCCGTCCACCGACTAATTTTATCCGAAAGATGTACAGCCCGACTTAAAAATTTTTGTAATTTCATGTTTCTTTCCTATCTACTTGTTCAAAAATCGGCGAGAGAAGTCAAGACTTAACATGGCAGATCCATGCCAAACCCGGATCTGCCATGTCAGTATTGTTTTCGAATTGTGCTATTTCAAACGTCCCATCATTGTGTTTAGTTTTTTAATCAACTCAACGGCTTTGGCTGCTTCCGGAGATTTTTTTCCTTCTTCATCCCAAACTCCTTCAGCCGCCTGTGTCATTTTAGCCACATCGTCAGCCGAAAAGCTATTCAGTTTACCGGCATAATCTGAAGCGCGGATCTCGTATTCAGCCCCCATTATCCCGTTGTAGTAGTCCCAGCGAGCCTGCCGGGCAGCGGAAGTGATAATCGCTTTTAGGTCTGCAGGCAGCTTTTCCCAAGTTTTCTGATTGATGATAAAATTATCCACCAAAGGATTCACTACCGGGGTGGTGTTGTAATATTTTGCGACTTCGATAAATTTCATTGTCTTGTACTCAAAAGCCCCGCCGTATAGAACACCATCAATCTGTCCAGTTGAAAGTGCAAGGTACATATCCTCCGGAGGCATACTGACTGTTGCAATGCCCAATTTGTTGAGCATTTTTGCAGCTCCGCCACCGGACCTGATTTTCATTTTTGACAAATCATCAATACTTGATGCGGAATTTTTGGTAGTGATGTGATATGGTGCTGCGTAAAGTTCAGAGACGTAATGAACCCCAGCCTTTTCATATTCGTTAGCGATGATATCACGCAACCCAAGTTTATCGAAAATGATCTCAGCTTCAGCGCCGTTCAGCCATGACATGGGCATTCCGGATTCAATATCACCCAGCTTAATCTCGCTAAAATAAAAGCCAACTCCGACTGCCATATCAACCATACCGCTTTTTACGGCTTTAAGCATATCAGGAGATGAAACAAGCTCGCCTCCCGAGAACACAGTTATTTTAATGCGGTCGTTACTCATTGTTTGAATGTTTTTAGCCATGTTTTTTACACCACTGAGCATTGTCGGCGGATAGTAGGTTTGCAATTTTAGGTTATAATCCGCTGCTGTTGCAATCCCGGTAGCCAGATAAATCGCAATGATCACGACAAATAAAAAAAACGAAGACCTTTTCACAGTTTTACTCCTTTTTTTGTCAGTGATTATCCAGAAATTGGCAAATTTTCCCGAAATCGGGGTGAGAGAATGTTTTTTACCTAAGCATATGACTGATATTCCGAGGATAAAATTATTCTCTTGATGTAGATTTCGTTCAACGGTACCATTTTCGGACGAGCACTAGTTAAAAATATTATACAATAACTTCCGACCGACGGAAAATTGTATCGATATAACAAATTAATTAACTCCAGGAAGAACGCACAACATTTCAAAAAGTAAACCTGCAGCAATAGAAGCAGTTGTCCCTGTCGAATCGTAGGGTGGTGAAACTTCCACCAAGTCACAGCCAATGATGTTGAGCCCACGGCAACCGCGTATAATCTCCATGGCCTGAATCGTCGTAAGTCCACCTATTTCCAGTGTCCCTGTTCCTGGTGCCAGCGGAGGATCCAAAGCATCGATATCGAAAGAGAGGTATACAGGCCCCTTTCCCATCTGTTGCCTAACTTCTTCCATTAGCGGAGATAAGGATTTATGCCAGCACTCTTCGGCTTGAACCACTCTGAAGCCAGCTTTTCGTGACCAATCAAAATCATTTGCGGTGTAGCCTGTCCCCCGAAGCCCTATTTGTGCGACCCTTTCTGGTGCGATTAATTTTTCATCAAAGGCACGTTTAAAAGTTGTTCCATGGGCGATCCGTTCTCCGCTCATCAAATCGTTTATGTCAGAATGCGCATCAACATGGATTAGCCCGACCGGGCCATGTTTTTTCTTCATCGCTCTTAAAATAGGAAGTGTAATCGTATGATCCCCTCCCATCGATAAAGGAATACACTTATGAACCAATATATCGTCAAACGTCTTCTCAATCGTTTGGATGGATTTTTCCAAATTATAAGGATTAATGTTTACATCACCGATATCTGCAACTGCCAATGTATCAAATGGAGCTGCTGCCGTTGCCATATTGTAGGGTCGAATGGGTGGAGATTCAGATCGTATCTGACGGGGGCCAAACCGAGTCCCCACACGATAAGATGTTCCCAAATCAAATGGAACACCAATAAAACAGGCGTCCAGTTTATCCGCAGTTGAACTCGGCAGGCGCATGAAGGTTGTTGGACCGGCAAATTTGGGAAGGGCATTCGCACCAAGGGGTTGGTTTAAATGTTTCGTCATCTCTTATCTCCATTGTCTTAAAATACTGTTACAAAAATAAAAATTTTTTTACGGTAACGGATAATAAAGCAATTTAGAAGCCATCGGAAAAATCCATAGCGATAATATAAGATATTCTAATAAATATAGTGGTTTAAAAAAAATAAGCAATAAATGGAAAATTTGAAATTTTAATGCATAGATCAATATTGGGACAGTATATTTATAACTCTCTGAAATTTTGATATAAAACTGAAGTCCCATTTTTGGGACAACAACGGAAACGGTAAAATGCTTGAATATCGAATGATTTAGAGAGTCTTCAAGTCCCAAAAATGGGACTTTCTATGAAAGACCATGCTTTTTTAATTTTCTGTCTGCACTGGATTTGCTTAATTTTAAGTGGTTGGCGATTGCTCTTATTGATTTATATTTTGTTTTCGCATCTTTGAGAATTTTGTTTTCAGCCTCAAGCATCCTCTCCTTTAGACTCCTTTCCTTGCCACCATTCAAAATTGAGTCGAGCCTATCATCTGAGGACAGCTCTGCCTTCTGCAATATAAGCTGATCGATGTCATCTTCATCGCTTAGGGCTACGGCCATATTAAATATGTTTTTCAGTTGGCGAGAATTCCCGGGCAAATCGTTGGCGGTTAGTTTTAACATTGTTTTGCTCGATATTTTCGCTTTCTTATTGTACCTTTTATTATATTTTTCCAGATAATATTTGGCAAGTTCAAAGATATCTTCTGGCCGCTTCCGAAGAGGAGGAATATGGATCGTGAACGCCTCCAATCGATAATATAAATCTCGTCTAAATTTTTTTCTTTTAATCATCTCTTTCAGTTCGCGGTTTGTTGCAGCAATAATGATACAGTCAACTTTTTTTCTCCGTACCCCTCCCAGTCGCATGATCTCATGATCTTCTAAAAATTTTAGTAATTTTGCCTGGATCGAAAAAGGAAGTTCACCAATTTCATCCAAAAACAACGTGCCCTTGTCAGCAAGTTCAAGAAGCCCGATTTTTCCATCTTTGCTTGCCCCGGTAAATGCACCTGGTTCGTAGCCGAAGAGTTCAGCTTCGAGAAGATTCTCAGGAAGTGCCGCACAATTTATTTGAACAAAGGTTTCTCCCTTTCTATTGCTGTTGATATGAATAAACTTCGAAAGGATTCCCTTGCCGACTCCCGTTTCACCCGTTATAAGAATGGTTCGGACCTCAATCGAAGCAAACTTTATCGCAACATTCAGAACCTGTTTCATCGAATCGCTTTCAGCGATAATTTCTTTTCCCTTTAATTCCAAAAGGTTCAATTCTGTGAGTTCATCTTTAATTTTCCTTGTGACCTCCTGCGTCTCCTTTAATTTTTCTTGAATTCTGCTTAACTTTGTCACATCTCTTAAAGTATTAACCACAAGGTAAACATCTCCGTTATTATCTAAAATTGGATTGCCGGTGATCAGTAATCTTTTTTTTGTTCTTCGAGTATAAGACAGAAGACTAACTTCTTTTTTTGATTTAAATACTTCCGGTGCCACCATACAATCGAATATTCCTTTTTTATAAATTTCGTGGTGGGTTTTTCCGAGCATCTCTTTGGCTTCTATTCCTTCAAGCCATTCCGCAGCATGATTGATCATTACCACTTTTCCTTCAGCGTTATAAATCCAGATACCCTCAGGCAGACAGTTGAGTATTTTTTTGAATAATGTTTTATAGGCAGATTTAATTGACGGATCATCGTCTTGGCCACTTTTCTGACTGCCACAGATAAACTCATCATTAAAAAACTCCATGAAGGCATTGTTCATATTAAATTCTCCCAAATCATTTAACTTGCCAAGAAACAAAAAAACAAATTGTTATCATACTCATTACCACCTTTTTCAACCTAACCCGTCTTTTCAGGGAAGGGGTAAGGATTCTTTATAAATACAGGGTATTCCACTTTTGAATTGTCAATTATGGCACTACTTTTGTTTATTCTTTTTTTAACCGTCTCGCCTGGATGAAAATCTATCCCTAAAGCAGAACAAACTTCTTGCTGTCTCGGCTCCGGCTGAGCGCTCTTCCGAACATGTACCACGTCATCGTTCTTGCAATGCATCGATACTGAAATTCGATTATAGCCGGCAAGTCAGTCGCTCTCTCAACTTTGTCCGAATTTTTCGAAAAGATGGGTTAAGGTTTTCCAAATCATGTTTTCGAAAGTTCAAACTTAACTCCTTCTATGGCATCATGTGTTGATCGAACTGTCAATTTTTCATTTTGTGATGATATCCGACCAAATGGTCAAAGATGTATTCGATTTTTCCGTATCAGTAATTCTCGAATATGTAAAGAAAGTTTGGTAACCAACCATCCGGGTGATCCGAAGTCAACTACATCAAATTCGCGGAATTAAAATCCGGATTGTTCCACTGTTCCCAGATGCCTTTAAATGTAATACTGTTGTTGGAAGGTTACTGCATGAGTTTTTTCCCCAACCGTTCCGCTTTTTCCATTAAGAATGGAGAGATCTCGTTTGATTTTTTGGTGCCGGATTTTGTTATCGTTCCCGCGAGCTTGTAACCACCGTAGTGCAAGACCTCTTTGACCGCCCGGATTGCTCCCCTGCTTTCCGGAAAAATGAAATTGAAAGGCCAGGGGGTGGTGCAGGCCGTCACAATAACGGCGCGTTTGCCTTTCTGCTTGGGTTCCGGTATTCCCCGGGGGCTTTCTCCCATGAACACCGGCACATTGCGATCGAAAAGAAGCTTCAGCGGCGCGCACATGTTGCCCCAGTGGGTCGGTGTGCCGATGACCAGGGCATCGGCCTGCTGAATTTTTTTGCCCACCCTGTGCGCGTCATCTTCCGGCAGGACACAGGTTTCTTTGTCCCGGCAGGCCATGCAGGCGGTACAGAATTTCATGTCGAGTCTGCACACATCGATCCATTCGGTTTCATGCTTGATGGACAGCGGTTCCGTTACGGCCTTGAGGAGCGTGGTAACAGTCCCATTTTTTCGGGGACTTCCGTTGAGAATCACTATTTTCATTGTCAGTGCCATCCTTTCAGCAGCATTATGTTTTGAGCAGCAGAATTTTGTCATTATAATGACAGTTGCTCAAAGAATCAAAACTAATATTCGCTTATGCTGTTTCGGCAAATCATTACGGTAGTCCAAGCACGGAAAATGATGGAAAAAGAAATGAAAACAGGATATACTGTTTTTTGATTTTGAATAATTGAGAGTGGTTGTCATGGGTGTTATCAAAGACTGGATCAGGCGGTATTTTTCAGATCCCCAGGTGGTGATTCTGGCGGTGTTTCTGGTGGTGGGACTGGCCACGGTGCTGCTGGCCGGAAAGCATCTGGTGCCGGTGATCGCCAGTTTGATCATTGCATATCTGTTGGAAGGCTTGATCCAGCCGCTGCAACGGCTGGGGGCTCCCCGGATGCTGGCGGTGGGCATCGTGTTTCTGGTATTTTTTTGGTGCTGTTGGCCCTGCTGTTCTGGCTGCTGCCGGTGCTGACAAGGCAGGCGACCCAGCTGCTCCAGGAGGTGCCGGACATGCTCAGTGCTTCCCAAACGTTGATTTTATCCCTGCCTGAAAAGTATCCTACGGTGTTCAGCGAAGTGGAGATCGAGAACGTGCTCAACCAGATCCGGCGGGAGGCAGGGCATTTCACCGATAAGATGCTGCGCCAGACCCTGTCGTCGGTGGTGGGGATCATTACCCTGGTGGTGTATATCGTTTTGATGCCGCTGCTGGTGTTTTTCTTTCTCAAGGACAAGGACAAGCTCATGGGATGGATCCGGCGGCATCTGCCCCGGGAGCGGGGCCTGGCCAGCCGGGTGTGGCAGGGCGTGGATGTGCAGCTGGGAAATTTTATCCGGGGCAAGTTCTGGGAGATCCTGATCGTGTGGGGCGCATCTTATCTGACATTTATTTTCATGGGACTCAATTTTTCCTTACTGCTGGCGTTTCTGGTTGGAATTTCCGTGCTGGTGCCCTACATCGGGGCCGCGGTCATGACCTTTCCCGTGGCTCTGGTGGCGTATTTTCAGTTCGGGTGGACCGGGGATCTGGCCTGGATCATCCTGGCCTACTTGATCATCCAGATGCTGGACGGCAATGTGCTGGTGCCGATTCTGTTTTCCGAGGTGGTGAACCTGCATCCCATCGCCATCATAGTGGCCGTGCTGTTTTTCGGAGGCGTCTGGGGGGTCTGGGGGGTGTTTTTCGCCATTCCCCTGGCCATTCTGCTCCAGGGGGTGCTCAGCGCCTGGCCCCGGCGGCCGGATGAAGACGCACCCGTGCAGTGAAAGGAGCGGTAATTCATGGGGTTGTTTCACCTTAAATCGTCTTTTTCTCCTGCTGGAGATCAGCCCAAAGCGATCCGGTACCTGACCGAAGGGGTGAAGGACAACGAACCGCACCAGGTGCTGTTAGGGGTGACCGGCTCCGGCAAGACGTTCACCATGGCCAATATCATTGCCGGGGTGGAGCGGCCCAGCTTGATCGTCGCTCCCAACAAGACCCTGGCGGCCCAGCTGTACAATGAATTCAAGCTGCTGTTTCCGGACAACTGCGTGGAATATTTCGTGTCTTATTATGACTATTACCAGCCGGAGGCCTATGTGCCGTCCAGCGACACCTATATCCAAAAGGATTCCTCCATCAACGACATCATTGACAAGATGCGCCATTCCGCTACCCGGTCGGTGCTGGCCCGGCGGGATGTGATCGTGGTGGCGTCGGTGTCCTGCATCTACGGCCTGGGGGCTCCGGAAGACTACCTGGACCTGCGTATCTCGCTGTCCCGGGACATGGAGATTTCCAGGGATGCGGTGATCCGGAAGCTGGTGGAGATCCAGTACACCAGAAACGACACGGATTTTCATCGGGGTGTGTTCCGGGTCAGGGGCGACCGGCTGGAGATCTTTCCGGCCTATGAAGAGGACCGGGCCGTACGCATCGATTTTTTGGGGATGTGATCGAGGAGATCTGTGAGATCGATCCGTTGAAAGGGGACATCCTGACCACGTTTGACCAGACCGCCATCTATCCGGCGTCCCATTACGTGACCAAGCGCCAGACACGGAAACGGGCCGCGGAGGCGATTTTTGCGGAACTGGAGGAACGGCTGGCCCAGTTCAGATCCGAAAACCGGCTACTGGAGGCCCAGCGTCTGGAGGAGCGGACCCGGTACGACATGGAGATGCTGGAAGAGATCGGATACTGCACCGGCATCGAAAACTATTCCCGGCACCTTACCGGCCGGAATCCCGGAGAGCCGCCCCCCACGCTCCTGGATTACATGCCGGATGATTTTCTCCTGTTTTTTGATGAAAGCCATATTTCCGTGTCCCAACTGGGGGGGATGTACCGGGCCGACCGATCCCGGAAGCGGACCCTGGTGGAATACGGGTTCCGCCTGCCTTCGGCCCTGGACAACCGGCCGTTGACCTTTGAGGAGTTCTCGGCCCGCACCTCCCGGATCATCTATGTGTCAGCCACGCCTGCGGACTATGAACTGGAAAAGGCCGAATTCCGGGTGGCGGAACAGATTGTCCGGCCCACCGGACTGCTGGATCCTGAGGTGCAGGTGAGGAATGCGAAAACCCAGGTGGATGACCTTTACCAGGAGATCCTCAAACGGGTGGAGGCGGGGGAACGGGTTCTGGTGACCACCCTGACCAAGCGAATGGCCGAAGACCTCACCGAATATTACGCAGACCTGGGGGTCAAGGTCAAATACCTGCACTCGGACGTGGTGACCATGGAGCGGATTGAGATCATCCAGGATCTGCGCCAGGGGGTGTTTGACGTGCTCATCGGGATCAACCTGCTCCGAGAGGGCCTGGATATCCCTGAGGTCTCCCTGGTGGCGATTCTGGACGCGGACAAGGAAGGGTTTCTGAGATCCTTCCGCTCGTTTGTCCAGATTTTCGGCCGGGCCGCCCGGAATGTGTACGGCCGGGTGATCATGTACGCGGAAAAGGAAACCGGGTCCATGAAAAAGGCCATGGAAGAAACCCGACGCCGCCGAAAAATTCAGAAAGCCTATAACGAGGCCCACCATATCGTGCCTGCCACGATCCAGAAACAGCTTAACCGGTTCGAATATCCGAAACCGGATGCAAATACTGATGCCGGCACCGTAAACGCGGCAGTGCATGAAGTGATCCAGTCCTATGATTCGGATGAAATCGATGTGGAAGACCTGATCCGGGATCTGGAATACAAAATGAAAAAAGCCGCGGAAAGCCTGGAATTCGAGCAGGCGGCCCTGTATCGGGACCGGATCCGGGAGCTCACGGACCTGGCCCCGTTCTGACGGCCTGCCCCTGATCATGTACGCCGCCCTGACGGAAAAATATCTTCAAGCCCCCCATTCCCCCGGGGTGTATTTGATGAAGGACGTCAAAGGAACCATTATCTATGTAGGCAAAGCCAAGGACCTGAAAAGGCGGCTGGGGTCCTATTTTGCCCGGCAGGACCACGCAGACGGCAAGACCGCGGCCCTGCTGGCCATGGTCCGGGATTTCGACCTGGTGATCACGGCATCGGATCACGAAGCGTTCATCCTGGAATCCAACCTGATCAAGGAGTACCGGCCCCGGTACAATGTGCTGCTCAAGGACGGGAAAAACTATCCCCTGCTGCGCATCGATCTGTCCGAATCGTTTCCCGCGATCCAGCGGGTGCGGCGGATCCAGAACGACCAGGCCGTGTACTTCGGCCCCTACTCCTCCTCACACAGTGTAAATCAGACCCTGCTCCAGATCCAGAAAATCTTTAAACTCAGGAAATGCCGGAACACCCAGTTCAAAAACCGGTCCCGGCCCTGCCTGAACTATCAGATCAACGCCTGCTTGGGTCCCTGTTGCCGGAAAGTGGATGAACAGGAATACCGGCAGCATGTCAAGGATGCGGTCCTGTTTCTCAAGGGCCGGTCCGGCCGGGTGATTCAAAAGCTCAAAGCACAGATGAAAGCCCATGCCGATGCTCTGGAGTTTGAGAAAGCGGCCCAAAAGCGGGATGCTGTGACCGCCATGACCCATGTGCTGGAGAAACAGGTGGTGGTGTCCCCGGACCTCAAGGACCGGGATGTGCTGGCCCTGGCAGTGGACAAGGGCATGGCAGTGGTCACCATGATGCTGGTGCGGTCCGGCCGGCTCATCGATACGGTGCATTATCCCGTGGACCCGGGGTTTGCCCAGCCCCATGAAACGCTGCGGGCGTTTTTGCTGCAGTATTACGATGTCCCCCGGTTTCTGCCGGATGCGGTGCTCCTGGACCGGGAGATTGAGAACATGGATGCCCTGGCATCGCTGCTTTCGGAACACAAGCGCCGGAAAGTCCGGGTTCATGTACCGGTAAGGGGAGAGAAACGGCGCCTGGTGGAGATGGCCGCCGTTAACGCGGCCCGGGAACTGGAAAAACGGCGGTTGAAAGAAGAGGCGGCCCGGTCCGCCGTGGCCCAGGTTCAGGCATTGCTGAAAATGGATCAGGTGCCGGATCGCATCGAGTGTTTTGACAATTCCCACCTGGCCGGTCAGGATCCGGTGTCCTCCATGGTGGTGTTCAACAGGGGCCGGCCGGATAAAGATGCGTATCGGCGGTATATCCTTCGGGATATGGACCGGCCCGATGATTATGCCGGTATGACCCAGGTGCTGACCCGGCGGTTTTTAAAAACGGAACAAGAGATGGATTTTCCGGACCTGCTGGTGGTGGACGGCGGAAAAGGCCAGTTGGGCATGGCCGTGGCCGTGCTGAAGGCGCTGAATCTGAACGGCCGGTTTGCCGTGGCCGGTCTGGCCAAAAAAGACGAGGCCAAAGGAGAGGACATGGACAAGATTTATGTACCGGGCCGGGCCAATCCTTTGAATACGGCGCCGTTCAAGCAGGGCCTGTTTCTGCTTCAGCAGGTGCGGGACGAGGCCCACCGGTTCGCCATCACTTTCCAGCGAAGGCGCCGGGAGAAACGGGGCCGCCTGTCGGTGCTGGACACCATTCCCGGTATCGGGCCCAAACGAAAAAACGGCTGCTGACTCGGTTCAACGGCCTGGAAAACCTGAAGAACGCGTCAATGGATGACTTGACGGCATTGCCCGGGATTACCGAAAAACTGGCACTACAGATTCTGGAACGGGTTCGGGATCAGACGTCTTAATGGTTTTTTCCCTTTACACCCGGCCGCGTAACGTATACTAAGTCAGGCAACGATTGATAACCCGCCTGTTTGGAGAAAATGCATGACGGAAAAATTTGACGATACCCCGGATCGAGATACCGGGGAAATGAGTTTTGAGGAACTGTTCGAGTCTTACACCGGCAATCTGGGCCATGAACTGGCGCCCGGTGACATGGTGGAAGGAAAAATCATATCCATCGGCCGGACCCACGTGTATGTCGACACCGGCACCAAAAGCGACGGAGTGGTGGAAAAACAGGAACTCCTGGATGAAAATGGAGAACTACCGTTTCAAGAGGGGGATGCGGTCACGCTGTATGTGGTGTCTTTGAATGAAAGTGAAATCATCCTGTCCAAAGCCATTTCCGGTGCCGGCAAAGCAGCGCTTCTGGAAGATGCGGTTCAGAACCGGACTCCGGTGGAAGGCAAGGTCACTGAAGTGATCAAGGGGGGTTTTTCCGTGGATATCCTGGGCAAACGGGCGTTCTGCCCGGTGAGCCAGATGGATGTCAATTATGTGGAAACTCCGGAAGATTTTGTTGGGCAGACCCTGCGGTTTCTGGTGACCCGGTATGAGGAAAACGGGCGGAACATTGTCATTTCCAGAAGGCATCTGCTTCAGGAAGAAACGAAAGCGGCCCGGCAGGCTTTTTTTGCGGATGTGTCCGTGGGAGATACCCTCCAGGGCAAGGTGACCCGGCTCATGTCCTTTGGCGCGTTCATCGAGCTGACCCCGGGGGTGGAAGGCATGGCCCATATCTCCGAGCTGAGCTGGGCCCGGGTGGACAAGCCGGATGAGGTGGTCAAACCCGGGGATACCGTGCTGGTGAAATTGCTGAGCATCGAGCACCAGGAAGGCCAGGATGTGCCCAAGATAGCCCTGTCCCTGAAACAGACCGCATCCGATCCCTGGGACAGCGCGGATCAGGTGTTTAAATCCGGGGACCAGGTGACGGGAAAGGTGGTGCGGCTGACCGGTTTCGGGGCATTTGTGGAAATTGCGCCCGGAATCGACGGCCTGGTGCACATCAGTGAGATGAGCCACACAAGGCGGGTGACCCGTCCGGAAGAAGTGGTGGAAAAGGATCAGGAAGTCCAGGTGGTGATCAAGTCCGTCGACATGGATGCCAGACGGGTTTCCCTGAGTATCAAGGATGCCCTGGGTGATCCCTGGACCGGGATCAGCGTCCGGTACAAACCAGGGGATATCATGGAAGGCCGGCTGGAAAAAAAGGAATCCTTCGGCCTGTTCATCGGACTGGAACCAGGCGTGACAGGGCTGATGCCGGTATCGGTGCTCCGAAATGCCACGGACACCAAGAGGTATGACGGGCTCAAACCCGGGGACACGGCGGAGGTCATGATCCAGCAGGTGGATGAGGAAAAACGCCGCATTTCCCTGGCTCCGCCGGATTTAAAAGAATCCGACGACTGGCACCAGTTTGCCGGCAGCAAAAAAGACCGTACCGTGGGGACCATGGAACAGGTGTTCATGGATGCGCTCAAGAAAAAAAAGAAAAAGTAGGCCCGTGGAAAACCGGCACCTGTTTATCACCGACCTGGACGGGACCCTTCTCACGGATGACAGGACCGTCTCTCACCGGGACCTGGAAACCCTTCATCGCTTGAGGGATAAAGGAAATGTGGTGGCGGCGGCAACGGGCCGGAGTCTGTATTCTTTTGAACGGGCCCTGGCACACATGGAAGCGGATACCGGTACATTTCCCCTGGATTATCTGATATTTTCCACGGGTGCCGGCGTATTGCGGTTCACCGGAAACGAGATTATCCGGCATCTGGCTATTTCCCGGTCGGATGTGATGCGGATTACGGCCTGCTTTGACCGGCAGTGCCTGGATTACATGGTTCACGACGACATCCCGGATACCCATCACTTCATGTTCCGGTCCCACGGCCGGGACAATCCGGATTTTTTTCAGCGGATTACCCTGTATCAGCCGTTTGCCGTTCCAATGACACCGGATACCCCGGTGTTCGAATCCGCCACCCAGGTTTTGGCCGTCATGCCTCCGGCCGTGTCGCTGACCCGGGTGGCCCGGCTCCGCAGTGAATTGTCGGACTACAGTGTGGTGCACGCCACCTCTCCTCTGGACCATCAGTCCGCATGGATCGAGGTGTTTCATCCTGGGGCCTCCAAGAGCATCGCTGCCGCCTGGCTGGCGGAATATTTGAAGATTTCAAGACCCCGGGTGGTGGCCGTGGGCAATGACTACAATGACCAGGACCTGCTGGCCTGGGCCGGCCAGGCGTTTTGGGTGGCCAATTCAGCGCCGGAACTGAAGACCGGCACCCGACTGACGGAATCCAATAACAAAAACGGCGTCACCCGGGCAGCAAGGCTGGCCGGGCTTCTTGAGTAGGCGGGTGTCTGGTTTCTGGTATTAGGGACTGGCTGATTGGGCTGGGGTGCCGGGGTTGTGCCCGGCACCTAACCGGATTGTCACCCCGGCGAGTTATTCAGAAGAAACGGTCCGTCACAAAGCCTTGATCAAGTCCTTCATGTCCCGCACTGCCCGATCCATCCCGGTAAGCACGGCTCTGGACACAATGCTGTGCCCGATGGAAAACTCCCGGATTTCATGGAGCCCGGCAAAGGCTTTGATGGAGTTGTAGCAGATGCCGTGCCCGGCATTGACGCCAAGTTTCAGTTTGGTCCCGATCTTGGCGGCATCCACGATCCGGGAGAATTCCCGCCGGGCCTCGGCTGGGGTGGTCGCATCACAAAACGCCCCGGTGTGGATTTCGATCATGTCAGCATCGATCTTGTGGGCGATTTTGATCTGATCCAGATCCGGATCGATGAAGATGCATACCTGGATACCTGCATTTTTCAAGGTGGCGACCGCATCCTGAACAGCGCCCTGATGGCTGATCAGATCCAGCCCCCCTTCCGTGGTCACTTCCTCTCTTTTTTCCGGAACCAGGGTCACGGTGTCGGGCATGATGTCCAGTGCAATTCCCAGCATTTCATTGGTGGCAGCCATTTCCAGAATGAGACGGGACTGGACGATCTGCCGGAGCAGGCGGACGTCCCGGTCCTGGATATGGCGCCGGTCTTCCCTCAGGTGCACCACAATGGCATCCGCGCCGGCGGTTTCCGCAGCCACCGACGCAGCGATGGGGTCCGGATAGTCGATCCCCCGGGCCTGGCGCAGAGTTGCCACATGGTCTACATTTACAGCCAGTTCTGTCATTTTGTCATTCCTTTCCCGGTGTCAGAATACCGGTAAATCCGGATTATCCGGTTCAATCTGCTTCAACAGTTCCAAACTTTTGGTTTCCATCTGCCGGGCCGCTTCATCACCGGCCTCATGGTCGAATCCCACCAGGTGGAGGATGCCGTGTACCAAAAGCTGGGACATGCGTTGATCCAGGGTGATGCCGGCCTGTTCCGCTTCTCTGGCGGCTGTCTGGGCAGAGATGACCACATCCCCCAGCAGTCCGGGGGTCATGCCTGAAAATTCCCCTTCCTGCATGGGAAAGGACAGCACATTGGTGGGCGCATCTATTTTCCGGAAACTCCGGTTGAGTGCCTGGATCTCTTCGTCATTCATGATCACGATGGAGATTTCATGCCGGTCACAGCCCAAGGCGTTTAAGATCTGTTCGGTCTTTCTGCGCAGAGCCTGGGTGGCCACCATTGGTTTTTGACGGTTGTCGATCCATATCTGAAGCGTTGTCATGTTTTTCTTTCTTTTTTTCCTGGGGTTTGTCCGTATATTCAATCCGGCTGTGATAAATGCTGGTCAGAATATTGTTGAAACTCCTGGCGATCTGGTGCAGGTCCTTGAGCGTCAGTTCACATTCCTCCAGCTGGCCGTCGGCAAAAATATCGTTGATCAGCTCCTTGACCCGACCCCGGATTCTGGAGGCCGTGGGCCGTTCCAGGGCCCGAACCGCCGCTTCCACCACATCCGCCAGCATCACAATCCCGGTTTCCCGGGTCTGGGGCTTGGGACCGGGATACCTGAAATTTCCTTCCTCCACATCGTCTTTGCCGCTTTTCAAGGCCTTGTTATAGAAAAATTTGATCAGAGAGGTCCCGTGGTGCTGGGTGATACCCTCGATGATTTCATTGCCCAGTTTATGGGTTCTGGCCAGCTCCACCCCTTTTTGACATGCTGGATGAGAATGAGCGCGGACATGGACGGCGAGAGCTTATCATGCCGGTTTTTGCCGTCGGCCTGGTTTTCAATGAAATACATGATCTTGTCTAGTTTTCCGATGTCATGGTAATATGCCATGACCTTGGCCTTAAGACTGTTGGCATGGATGGCTGACGCGGCTGCCTCCGCCAGGGTGGCCACGATCACGCTGTGGTTATAAGTGCCCGGGGCCTCGATCATCAGTTTTTTGATCAATGGCTGGTCCAGGTTGGCCAGTTCCAGCAGCTTAGCTTCGGTGGTGTAGTCGAAAACGACCTCGATCAGCGGACAGAACCCGATGGTTAGCACGGCCGAGAAAATTCCGCCGCAGAATGCGATGACCACTTCTTTTGCCAGGATCATCGGATCAGGCTGGGCCAGGGAATAAAACCCCAGGGCCAGGGCCAGAAATGAATTGAAAACAGCTAGTTTGACGCCGGTCGTGATAAAGTTTTTACGGGTCTGCCGGGCCTGGGCCCAGAACGCGGCCATACCGCAGCTTAACAGAAAAAAGAGGAATGCTTCGAAACTTCCGCCGAAAGAAATGCTTGCCAGCACCGACAGCACCAGAGAAAAATAAATGGCAATACTGAATCCCAGAAACAGGCAGCAGATCATGGCGGCGGCCGGCAGCGGGATGGCCATGAAAAAAGAGGCGGACGTCAGATCCCAAGCCTGATTCGGATCGGCGGACTGAACCAGATAGGTGGTCAGCTTGACAACGCCCAGATACAGGATCAGCCCCAGGGCCAGAAAAATCATGTGTTTGTTATGGTCGTTTTCCAGGGCGGTGTGGTGTCTGAAAAAAAGCAGATAGGATACCAGCAGCAGGGTGAACGTGATCAGTGCGACTCCGATGGCGGACGCGTAAACGGTTTTGACAACGGTCTGTTCCTGCAGGGTATTGAGCTTGATAAGCCGGGTCTTGTCGATCCGTTCGCCCTCCCGGACGATCATTTCTCCGGCCTTAATCTGGTACATGACCGGTTTGATGGTGGCCTGGGCTGCAAGAATCCGTTCCTGGGTTTCGTTTTTGTTCATGAAAATGTTGGGCTGGAGCAGGCGCTGGCAGACATCCACAATCAGGTTGGTCAGGTTGTAATTGACCTTTTTGAGAAGGGGCTTTCCCTCGATTCTGACCATGGCCTTGGCCTGGTCCGGTCCGTAGAACACCTTGAGATGGTTGATCACCTGTTCTTCGTTTGTTTTGATGTTTCTCAGGACAATACCCTTGTGTTCCTGTTCCAGTAGAAGTTCCTTGTTCGCCACCACCCCGTTGGAAAGCACCTTGTCCATGATGGTCTGAACTTTTTGGGTGATGTCCGGGTCGAACCGGTGTTTGTGCAGGATGGAATAGGCCCCTTCACTGATCGGGATGCCCAGTTTTTCTTCGAACAGCGGCTTGGTTTCCAGGACCATGGCAAATGTGGGATCAGGAATTTTTTCGGCGGACGAGTTCTCTTCACCGGTTTCGACCGGTGGCGGTTCAAACAGAGACCGGCCGATTGTCATGGCTTCCTCGATACGGGTCTGGATCCGGGCCAGCAGGTCTGCATCCAGATCGTACACGATCCGGACTGCATCCCGGGCCTGGCTGCGGCGTTCCTCAGACACTTCCCGGTCTTCCACCAGCAGGTCCCGGTGGGCTTTGATATCCCGCAAGGCCACATCTCCGATTTCATACGCATCGTTGATCTGCTGGTGTTCCGGTGTCTGGAAAAATGTGAACACCAGGGTGATTCCCAGCAGCATGACCCATAACAGGTAGGGGGTGGACAGGAAAAACTGCGTGGCTGTATCCAGCCAGGTGTTAAATTTTGTTTTTTTCATAGGCGTCAATGATATCGGATACCAGCTGGTGCCGCACCACATCGTCCCGGGTGAAATGGATGAATTCAATGCCCTTGATGTGGGAAAGAATTTTTTTGACTTCCACCAGTCCGGATTTTTTGCCGGTCGGTAGATCGATCTGGGTGATGTCCCCGGTCACGATGGCTTTGGAACCGTATCCGATTCGGGTTAAAAACATTTTCATCTGCTGGGAGGTCGTGTTCTGGGCCTCATCCAGAATGATGAACGCATTATTCAGGGTTCGACCCCGCATGAACGCGATGGGGGCGATCTCAATGATTTCCTGCTCAATATAGGCCCGGGCTTTTTCAAAATCGATCATATCGTACAAAGCATCATACAGGGGGCGCAGATAGGGGTTGATTTTTTCAGTTAGGTCTCCGGGGAGAAATCCCAGTGCCTCTCCCGCTTCGACAGCGGGACGGGTGAGTATGACTTTCCGGATGTCTCCTCTGGCAAAGGCGGCCATGGCCATGGCCATGGCCAGATAGGTTTTCCCGGTGCCGGCCGGGCCGATGGCAAACAGGATGTCTTTGGCTTCAATGGCTTGGGTATATTTGACCTGGTTCAGGCTTCTGGGCCGGATCGGTTTGTTTCTGGCGGTGGTGAACACGGTGTGCATGAACAGCGTTTCCAGCCGGGCGTCGGGTTTTTTTTGATCAGGGTGATAGCGGCATCCAGATCTCCCGGCTCCAGCTGGATTTTTTCCTTGAACAGTGGATACAGCTGGGCCAGCAGTGAACGGGCCTGTTGTACCTGTGAATCAGGGCCGGATATGCTGACAGTCCCGCCCCGGGAATGGATTGTGATTCCGAATCGTTTGGCTATTTTGTCCAGGTGGGTGTTGTGAAATCCAAACAGCTGCTGCGCGATGGATATGTTGTCAAATTCAAGGCTAGTCATAGGCTTTAGGGTGCATTTTATTTGGAAAAAGGTCAATAAAAATCTTGACGGCAAACTAGTGGAGTTGCTATTTGTGTATTTCTTTACAACACGCGATTGAAAGGGAATCCATGAACGGTTTTGATCTGATGGTTCTGGTGATTGTCCTGTTCTGCATGATCCGGGGCGTGTTCCGGGGACTGATTCGGGAAGTGTCCGGAATTGTGGCGGTGATCGCCGGATTTTACGGCGGATTTTCCTATTACTGGATGCTGTCTCCCTATCTGGATTTTCTGATTCAGACGCAGGGAATTCGTCACCTGGTCAGTTTCGGGGTGCTGTTCTGCGGTATCGTGATCCTGGTGGGGCTGTTGGCCGCGCTGATCCGCAAACTGATGCACGTGGCATTTCTGGGATGGGTGGACCGGACATTCGGCCTGTTTTTCGGAACCGCCAAAGGCTTTCTGATCGTTTCGGTGCTGTTCATCATGCTGACGTCATTTGTTCCGTCCGGGGCCGCCACCTGGATGAATCGATCCGAAACCGCTCCATATCTGGCACAGATTTCCCGCACCATGACCCTGTTTATTTCCAGGAGCCTGCAGGTGGATTTTCTGGACCGGTTTAACCACTACAAAGTAAACCAAATACAGACAAAGGAGACGGATTCCGTTGGAATCATTGGCCCCGGTCCTGGAGGTGATCCGGACATTGAGGGGAAAAAACGGGTGTGAATGGGACCGGCGCCAGACGCCGGAAACCATGTGGAAATGCCTGGCCGAAGAGGTGTATGAACTTCAGCAGGCCCTGGCGGATCAGGATGTGGACAATACCTGTGAAGAGATGGGCGATGTCTTGTTCCAGATTGCGTTTATCATGGAAATCTTTCATGACTCCGGGCGGATTCCCATCTCCCGGGTGGTGGACATGGTCATCGAAAAGATGATTCGGCGCCATCCGCATGTGTATGGAGATGCGGTGGTGAACACCCGGGCTGAGCTGCTGGATCAATGGGAACGGATCAAGATCCGGGAAAAAAAGGCGCCGGCCCGGTTATCTGCCATGGATAACGTCCCCAGAGGCATGCCAGGGCTCATGCGGGCCATGAAAGTGTCCAAATCCGCTGTGAAGAAAGGGTTTGAATGGGAGGATATCCATCAGGTTCTGGATACGGTGAAAAGTGAAATCTCAGAATTTGAATCCGCGCTGGACCAGAAAGATGAAGACGTCATGATGCTGGAATTCGGTGATATCCTGTTTTCGCTTGTGAATGTGGCAAGGTTTGCCGGGTTTCACCCTGAAACCGCGCTGGCAAGGTCTACGGCCAAATTCGAAAGCCGGTTCCGTCTGATGGAAGCGGATCTGTCCGGAAAAGAAGTCTCCCTTGATGCCTTGTCTGCGTCCGAAAAAGAGGTGTTCTGGTCCCGGGCCAAACAGGCCCATGACAAGAATCAGTCTGAGCTGAAAGAGTAATCCCGCTGCGGCTGAATAGCCCTGGCGGTTTGAATCGTTTCGTTGTTGTGCCGGTCGATGAACCGGTAGGTGAATCGGGAAGGGTCCGGCGGATGACTGGCTTCTCCGGCAGGCGGAGGGGCCTGGCTGCCGGAGAAAGTGTCATCAGGGTCGGCTTCAGCCGCTTTGGAGATGATTTTTCCCACAATGCCTGCCGCTACTTTGTCAATAATGGCCTGCCGGGTCCACTCGGATGTAACGGACGGGTGCGTGTCGGTGCGCATGACAATCCGGCCGGATTTTTCCAGAATTTTGCCTTCACCCATCTGCCGGAAATAAAGCCGCAGGACATTTTGAATCTGGTAGGCAGGGATTTTCAATGCCTTTCCTCCCGGTCTTTTCTAATTTTTTCTAATCGTCAAAATCACCTTCAGGGCCTTTGTCCGTCCCGATAGCCGCCGCTTTTTTTCTGATTTTTTCTTCGGTCCATTCTTCTGCGGATTCAATGGTCTGGGATTTGACCCCCGGGTCATGGGACCGGGTTTCCAGAATATGGGACAAAACGATATCTGCGGTATCTGTAGCATTGAACACATCCGTGAGCAGCGTAAAGACAAATGCCTGGACCCCCCGGACCATCCGGTCCCGGATTTCCCCGGACTGGGCCAAAAGGCGGTTTTCAAACGGGGCATTGAGTTTTTTGAAATTGCCGCCGGTCAGGCCGTGATCCCTGGCATAGATGAGCATCTGCCGCCATACCGCCTCATCCACGCCTTTGTCCGATTCTTTGATAAAATTGCCCTCAGCGTCCAAAATGGCGTTGCCAAAATCATTGACCTGAACCCCCCAGGAGATCATCTGCAGGGCAGTGGCCACATTGGCCTTGGTGGTGCGGGTCTGTTCGGCAATCTGGCGGAGCCGGTCCGAGCTGTTGCCCGAGGTGCCGTGCTGGGCTCCGGATACCTGATAGGGGGCCAGCTCGTCATGGATTTTTGCGGTCAACGGGACATCAATGCCGGCGTCGCTCTGCTCGATGCCGTGAGTGGTTCCGTTGTTCAGGGCGATCCAGTCCGGAAAAATGCCGTGGGCGTTCAGTCCCTGGATCAGAAACAAGGCCTCCCGGGGGGTGGACAATCCCAGTTTGCCTTTGATCTCCCCCACTTCAGTTTCCAGTCCGGCCCATTTCGGAACCAGTGCGGCCAGTTCAATGTTGGCCAGTAGGTTCTGGTCATCGGGCATATGGGAGGCATCAATGGCAATGGAGGTGATGCCGGCGTCAAACAGGGACGTGATTTCGGTTCTGGCCGGTTCGATGTCCGCCGGGGTCTTGATGCCGAAATGATCCGCATGGATGGCCACCGGTATGGTAATACCCAGCTCGTTCATGAATACGTCGGTCTGTCTGGCGATGTTCCACAGATTAACGGCACAGTAGGCCCCGGTGCCGCCCTCTGATCGGGCGATTTCAATGATGATGGCGGCATTGGCCTGCTGGGCCGCCGCCAGGGCGCCCCGGATAACGAACGCGTTCCTGCCGTTGGCCGCGATGGTCATACATTTTCTTTTTTTGAGCATGGCCTGATCAATGTATTTGCCGCTGACAATCAATGCCCTGGAATGGGGAAACAGCTTTTTAATATTAGGAGGCCGCCCCATATCCAAAGCGGTTTGAAAATCGGAGGTCCGATGATGTGACATGTCTTTTTTCTCCCAATCTGTTTTAGCGGTTGAATTGGACTGTTTTCTTTTTTTTGGCATGAAACCAGCCCAAAAGCAAGCATTATTGAATAATGAATAGCTATTCATTTAATGGATAGCCGGTTAAAATCAGATTTCTTTGGAGAAGGGCGATGAAAGAAGAATGATAACTATTTGTAAAAAAAGATAAAAGAAATTATCTCGTTCTATGAAATCTTGTGATTATCCTCTTGACATTTATAGTAAACTGTTGATAAATAATGAATTATTATTCATTTTAAATACAGGGGTGATGTTGGTTTGCAGAAAAACAGAACGGAAAAATATCACAACATTCTGGACAGTGCCGGGGCGGTGTTTGCAAAATACGGATTTTACAGGGCGACCATATCCCAGATCGCGTCCCGGGCCGGGGTGGCGGACGGAACCTTGTATCTGTATTTCAAAAACAAGGATGATATCCTGTATCAGTATATCAGTTATAAAACCGGTGTTGTGTTCGAAAAGATGAATGATGCCGTGGATGCCGGGAAAAGCGCGGAGGAAAAACTCAGAAACCTCATTCGGTGCCACTTGCAGCAATTTCAGAGCGACCGCAACATGGCGGTGATTTTTCAATCCGAGGCCCGGTATCTGCGGGATATTCAGTCTCAGATCAAGGATATTTCAAAAATGTACCTGGACTTGCTGTCCGATATCATCGAACAGGGACAGATCGAAGGGTCCATTCGGCAGGATCTGTTTGTGGGCCTGGTGAAACGGTTCATTCTGGGGGCCGTGGAAGGGGTGATCTCCACCTGGGTCTCTGCCGGAGGCCGGTATGACCTGGTGGCCATGGCCGATCCCCTGGTGGATTTGTATCTCAATGGCGTAAGAGGCGGATAAATCCCATACAGTGCCTGAACGGGGGCCATTTTTTAAATGGCTTTGAATTCGGAATTTTGCTTGACGGAAATCGTCATCTTTATTAAAGCTCAGTGAGTTTTTATTCATCATCAGTTAAGACTTTTTTGGAGGGAACAGCATATGAGTTCAATTATCGGCCCGGCAAGTTATGATTTTTTCGGGATTTTTCCGGCAACGATCCTGTCCTTTATTCTGCCTGTGGTGGGAGTGGGCCTGTTTACCTATATCATGGCCCGGCGCCTGGCACCGCTGGTCCGTGCGGCTCCGGATTACCGGCTGGACCGGATCGACCAGCGCATCATCCGGCTGGTCACCCTGTGGCTGGGTCAGATGAAACAGCCCAGATATATGCTGGCGGGGATCCTGCACATTGTTATTTTTGCCGGTTTTCTGATCCTGTCCATCCGGTCCGTATCCCTGGTCATCATCGGTCTTTCCGACGGATTCGTGTTGCCGGGTTTCGGGGGGTGGCTGGGAGATGTGTATAATTTTTTAAAAGATTATGCGGCCACGTTTGTGTTGATCGCCTGTATCGTGGCCGGTATCCGCCGGGGATTTTTTAAGCCGGCCAGGTATGCGGTGCCCGAGAAATACGGCAAGGACCATACTGCTGAAGCAGTATTCGTTCTGGGCGTGATCGCCACCCTGATGATTTCGGAAAGCCTGTTCGAAGCGTCTGAACTGGCGTTTGCCTACCAGCAAACCGGCGAGTGGCATTTTGTGGCACCGCTGTCCCTGGTATGGATCTTTACCCACATGTTGACCGGGGCATCCTTGAATTTTCTCCAGGGGCTTCATATTTTTTCTTATTTCCTGCATGATGTTACGTTTTTCTTTTTCCTGTGTTTTTTGCCTCTGGGTAAGCATTTTCATGTGATCACTTCGATTTTCAACGTGTTTTTCATGCGCCTGGACAAAGGTAAAATCAAACCGGTTCGATACGGGGTTTCCGAGGAACAGCTGGATGATCTGGAGTCCTTCGGTGTCAAGAAACTGGAGGATTTTACCTGGAAGCACATGCTGGATTTTTATTCGTGTGCCGACTGCGGCCGGTGTTCCGACCAGTGCCCGGCCAATGCCGTAGGACGGCCCTTGTCTCCGCGTTTCATCACCATTAAGGCCCGGGACCTGATGTTCAAAAATTACCCGTTGTCAGGCGAGATCTACAAAAGCAGGATGCTGGTGGAAGATATCTATACCGAGGATGAAATATGGTCCTGCACCACCTGCGGGGCCTGTGAAGAGGAATGTCCGCTGGCCATTGAGTATATCAACAAGATGGTGGATCTCAGGCGGGGTATGGTGGATGAGGGGCTGGTGCCACAATCTCTGCAGAAACCGTTGAAAGCCCTGGAAAAACGAGGCAATCCCTACGGCAAGATGGAGAAGAAGCGGGCGGACTGGGCCCTGGAAAAGGAATTCAAGGCCGATTGTCCCATCAAGGATCTGGGAAAGGAGTCTGCCGATACTCTGTATTTTGTGGACAGTATTACGTCCTATGATGACAATATTCAGGAAATTGCACGGCGCACGTCCATGATTCTGCACCGCGCCGGAGTGGATTTCGGAATCCTGGGCAAGGATGAAAAAGACAGCGGCAACGAGGTGCTCCGGTTCGGTGAGGAAATGCTGTATCAGAATCTCAAGGCGCAGAACACCGAGGCGATTCTGGCCACCGGTGTCAAACAGATTGTCACGGCCGATCCCCATGCGTACAATGCCTTGAAAAATGATTATACCGGACTGCCGCCGGTGCGGCACATCAGCCAGGTCGTGGCGGAAAAGATCACCAGCGGCGCGTTGTCACTCAAACCCTGCCTGAATCCGGAAAAGGTCTATGTGTACCATGATCCCTGTTACCTGGGACGGCACAACGGCATTTACGAAGACCCCCGCCAGGCCCTGGACGCCATTGACGGCCTGACCCGGGTGGAACTGGAAAAGAGCCGGGACCGGTCTTTCTGCTGCGGCGGCGGCGGTCTCATGCTGTTCTATGAGCCGGAAGAGGAAACCCGCATGGGGGTGCTTCGCGTGAACATGGCGGCGGAAGCCGGTGCCAGCGTGATTGTAACGGCCTGTCCCTTCTGCCTGGTGAATATCCAGGATGCCATCAAGGTGGCCGGCAAGGAAGGGGAAATGGAGGCCCTGGATTTTACTGAACTGATAGCCCGGCATTTAGCATAACGGTTTAAAAACGGAGAGGGTCAAACCGGAAAACCGGTCTGACCCGCACAAGTAAAGGAGGAAATAAATGGAAATTTTAGTATGTGTCAAGCGGGTTCCGGATACAGCGGAGAACGAATTCGAACTCAATTCAGCGGGAAATGATCTGGACAGGGACGATCTGGTCTACTCGGTGAATGAATGGGATAACTATGCCGTGGAAGAAGCCATTCAGATTGTTGACAATGTGGGGGGCAGCGTCACGGTGGTCACGGTGGGGGATGACGAATCCGAAGAAGTCCTGCGCCGGGAAATGGCAATGGGAGCCAACAATGGGGTCCTGCTCAGTGATGACGTTTTCGAAGGGTCAGACGGCAGAGGTATTGCCGCCATCCTCAAGGCCGAAATCGAAAAAGGCAAATATGATCTGATCCTCACCGGTGCCCAGGCGGATGAAGGGGCCGGACAGGTGGGCGGTATGCTGGCTGCCATGCTGGATTATCCGTATGCATCGCTGGTGAACAAGATAGAAGTGGTCAATGATACCATCATTAAAGTGGGCCGGGAGATCGAAGGCGGCAACCAGGAAATGAACGAAATTGAACTGCCCTGCGTGCTGTCCGTCCAGACCGGTATCAATGAACCCCGGTATGTGGGAATCCGGGGGATCCGCAAGGTGGCCAGTGTGGATGTGCCGGTGAAAAGTGCGTCCGATCTGGGTATCGATCCCGGCACCGTGGGCGAGGCCGGCGCCAGGACCCGGCGGGTGGATTATTTTGCCCCGGATCTCGGGGAAGGGGCGGAGATGCTGGAAGGCTCGACCGAAGAGATCATTGAAAAACTGATTGAAAAGCTGAAAGCCAAAGGAGGACTTTGATCATGACACAGATTTTTGCATATATCCCATTCAAAAACGGCGCTGCAGAAGATGTGGCCCTGGAGTTTCCGGATGCAGCAAAAAAAATTGATCCCTCTGCGGCACTGACGGCCGTGGTGACGGGGACGGGCGCGGATCTGGGCAAAGTGGCCGATGCCATGACCGGGATCTATAAAGAGGTCATTAAAATCGACCATGCCGACCTGGCCTATCCCAATGCGGAGTTGGTGAGAAAAGTCCTTTTGGACGTGCTGCCCCATGACGCCGTCATTCTGGCACCCCATGACACATTCGGCATGGACCTGGCACCGGGCCTGTCCGTGAAAATGGATTCTGCGTATGCGGCAGACATTGTGGATTTCGAGGGTCTGGACGGCGGGGTCCTGAAAATGATCCGCCAGGAACTGGGCGGTGCAGTATATACCCATGTGACATCCGACATCTCTGGCGGTGCGGTGATCACCATCCGGCCGGGATCGTTTGCCCCGACTGAAGATACCTCCACCGGCGGCAGCGTTGTGGACAAATCCGGTGAAGTCAAGGACCTGAGCGCCAAAAGAAAATTCCTGGAAGTGGTGGAAGCCGAAGTCGGTGATGTGGATATCACCAAAGCCGACGTCCTGGTGTCTGTCGGCCGGGGAATCGAAGATGAGGAAAATATCGAGATCGCCCAGGAACTGGCCGATGCCATGGGAGCCGTGGTATCCTGTTCTCGGCCCATCGTGGATGCCAAATGGCTGGAAAAATCCCGTCAGGTAGGGACTTCCGGACAGACCGTCAAGCCCAAGGTCTATATGGCCATGGGAATCTCCGGATCATTTCAGCATCTGGGCGGTGTCAAGGGCAATCCCTTTATCGTGGCGGTGAACAAAAACCCCAAAGCCCCGATTTTTCAGGTGGCGGACGTGGGGATCGTGGAAGACATCCTGGAGTTTATGCCCGAGCTGACCGAAGCGGTCAAATCCCTTTGATGCACGATCTGCTGTTCTCCGGTTGATAAAAACAGTCAGAGACAGGAAACGACCGTAAACAAGGCAGGGCCGTGAAAGAACCTGAAAAGGTTTTTTCACGGCCTTTTTTCGTTCAAAAACAGTCAGGCACAAAAGCAGTTTGAAAAAAGAAAACCGGTTAGAGCTGAATATTGGTTATTTTAAGTTCATAAGAGTTCGTTTGTGTCAATAATTATGGAATTTTCTTGACTTGGGTATCAAATGGTTATAATTTTTCCGCGAACTGCAAAAATTAACCAAAAGGGGAGACTTTATGAACTTGTTGCCCAGATTCATTGTGATCATGATGTTTTTTTTCCTGTCCATCACCCCGGCCATGGGAGATTCCTCCCAAAGTTTGATGATGGCCACTACCACCAGTACTGACAATACCGGGCTCCTGGAATATCTGGCTCCGGAATTCACCCGGGATACCGGGATGGAGTTGAAATGGGTGGCCACCGGGACAGGCAAGGCTCTGAAATTGGGGGAAAACTGCGATGTGGATGTGCTGATGGTCCATGCGCCGGCTGCAGAAAAGCAGTTTGTTGCCTCCGGGTTTGGACTGGACCGCCGGGAAATCATGTACAATGATTTCGTGATCATCGGTCCGGCATCGGACCCGGCAGTAATTCAGGGTAGTTCGGTCAGCACCGCGCTGAAACATATCGAATCCGCTCAGGCCGTTTTTGTCAGCCGGGGAGACAATTCCGGCACCCACAAAAAAGAGCTGGCCCTGTGGAAATCCGCCGGACTGCCCATCCCGGAAGCTGAATCCTGGTATGTTCAGACCGGGCAGGGCATGCTGGCCACCATCACGATGGCCGGTGAAAAAAAACGCCTATACCATGACGGACCGCGGTACTTATATCAAATATGAACATACAGCCAACGGCAATCCGGCATTGAAGATTTTGGTGGAAGGGGATGATTTCCTGAAAAACCAGTACAGTGTCATAACGGTCAATCCGAATCGTTGCCAAAACGTTAATTTGGGGGGGGCTCAGCAGTTTTCCGACTGGATCACCGGCGAAAAAGCCCAACACATGATTGCCACATTTAAGCTGCTGGACAAGACATTGTTCATCCCCAATGCCAGATAGGCAAACCGGACCGCCTTTTTTGAGTAGATCCCTTCGGCCTGACTGAATGAGTGCCGGGGGGATCTTTTTTTGTTTGTTAAACGGTTTCCATGAAATCGACGTCATTTTCTTTTACGGGATCGCAAAGCGTTCCGGCGATACCGTCTCAGGGCCAGGCCGTTATTGCAGCAATTGGCTGTCTTCCATGATCGCTGATGAGTAATCCTGGTTTCGCTTCTGCATCGGTTCTTGGAAAAAACGGCCTTGGCAGCCGGCAAACGGCGACCTGTTCCTGGTGTCCGATGGAGCGACGAATGAAGAATCTGACTGGACGGATGGGTGTTTTTTCGGTAAAAAGAGTGGAAAGAAAGCAAACATGGACGTGGGATTAAAAAAAATCAGGAGATAAGTCAGATGAGTCAACTCGGGAAACGGTACCATTGTGAGAAGTGTGGCGCTGAATTGCAGTGCGCCAAAGCGGGTAAGGGTGTCCCTGAATGTTTTGGGAATGCAATGAAACTTCGGGAGCCGAAACCGCTTCTTTCCTCGGATTGAGCGAAAGGATCAGTTATGCATTATCAGCCAGAACTGCGAATCGATTTCGATTCGATCACAGCCCTTTTCAGTGGCGCGGAACAACAGGGGCGCAACCTGTTGTTTGAACACGAAACATACCGTCTTTTAGCGGATTCGGGAGCTGAAACCCCGCCTTCTGTCAATTTTGTGGCCAAGGGAACCCCGCTCTCCAATGAAACAATCGATGCCATTCCCGGTGACAAGGTGGTCTTGAAAATTGTTTCTCCGGGAATTGTTCATAAAACAGAGGCCACAGGTGTGCGGATTGTGGAAAAGAAAGCCGACAAAATTCGATCGGCCATGCGGCGCATGATGTATGAAGTGCCCGACGCCCTGGCCGATCAGATTGAGCGGCGGAAAATCCATGCGCCGGATGCTTACCATGGCTTGACGGGGGATGATTTGAGAGATGCCGTTGTCCGGGACATTCATGGTATTCTGATCGTACAGTTCATGCCGCCGGATTCAGAATCGTTCGGCAATGAATTGATCGTCGGGATTCGGAATACCCGGGAATTCGGTATGGTTATCAGTGCGGGCCTGGGCGGGACGGATACGGAACTCTACGCGGAACGATTCCGTAAAGGCCAGGCCATTGTGACGGCATCCACCGCCATGACCGATGGATCTGACTTTTTCCGTTTGTTTAAAAAAACCATCAGTTACAAAAAACTGGCAGGATTGACCCGGGGGCAGCGGCGGATCGTCACTGACGAACAACTGGTCGAATGTTTCAGTTCTTTTGTGGCCATGGCAAACCATTATTCGCCGGAAAATTCGCAGGCCCCCTATGTCATTGAGGAGCTGGAAATCAATCCCTTTGCGTTTACCGATTATCTGATGGTTCCGCTGGACGGTATGTGCCGGTTTTCCAGGCCGTTGTCATTGCCGGCCAGACGACCTTACCAGAAAGTGGGCCGTCTGCTTCATCCGGACAAGATCGGTATCATCGGGGTGTCAACCGAACGGGTGAATTTCGGCAGACTTATTTTGGCCAATATCCTGGCCAACGGATATCACCCGGATGATATTCGTATTGTCAAACCCGGCCTGAATGAGTTTGAAGGAATACGGTGTGTGCCGGATCTGGCCGGGCTTGACACGAAACTGGATCTGTTTGTGGTGGCGGTAAATGCGAAGCAGGTGACGGATCTGGTGGATGAGATCATTTTTCACGATGCCGCCCATACGGTCATGCTGATCCCGGGAGGAATGGGGGAAACGGCGGAAAGTGAGGCACGGGCCCGGCAGGTTATGGACAAAATCCGTGACGCCCATTTGAAAGAAGGCGGAGGGCCCGTCTTTCTGGGTGCCAATTGTCTGGGTGTGATTTCACATCCCGGTAAATATGACACCCTGTTCATTCCTGAGGTGAAACTGCCCAAACGGCGGGGGGATCACAAACGGAATACCGCGTTTGTCAGCCAGAGCGGTGCATTTATGATTACCCGGCTGAGCAAATGCCCGGAAATCGACCCGGCCTATATGATTTCCGTGGGAAACCAGAATGATTTGACGCTGGGAGATATTGTCAAATATCTCATGGATGATCCTGATATCAGTGTCATTGCCGTTTACGCGGAAGGGTTCAAGGATCTGGACGGGCTGGAGTTTAGCCGGGCTGTGAGGAAAGCGGTTCAAAACGGTAAAGAGGTGGTGTTTTACAAGGCCGGCCGGACCCCTGAAGGCAAAACCGCTACCTCCGGCCATACCGCCACCCTGGCCGGGGATTATACGGTCTGTGAATCCTGTGTGCAGCAGGCAGGCGGTATGATTGCCCGGACCTTTCCCCAGTTTGAGAGTCTGGTCATGCTGTCCCAGCGGCTGCATGACAAACAGATCCATGGCACCCGTCTGGCGGCGGTCAGCGGGGCTGGTTTTGAAGCAGTTGGCATGGCGGATAATATCCGGTCTGATGAGTATACCCTTCAGATGGCCGGATTCACGGCGGAAACGACCCTGGCCCTTCGCAACTTTCTGGGCACCAAACATCTGGACGGTCTGGTGGAGGTTAAAAATCCCCTGGATATCAATCCGGCGGCAGATGATGAAACCCATGTCACCGTGGTGAAGTTTCTGGCAGAGGACCCCAATGTCGATGTGGTGGTGGTGGGCCTGGATCCATTGTCCCCGGCCATGAGGACCCTTGCCGAATGCGAGGCCCAAAAATACAACATGGACGACAAAGAAAGCATAGCCCTCCAGATGCCGAAATTGGCATCTGAGTTGGAGAAACCTGTGGTGGGAGTGGTGGATGGCGGATTTCTGTATGAACCGCTGGTCAACGCACTGTTGTCTCAGAAAATGGCTGTGTTCCGGTCATCGGACCGGGCGATCCATACGCTGGCAGTCTATGTGGAAGGTCGGCTGTATGCAGAGCAGATTCGTCACGCAGGCCGGTAAAATGTCCTGATCGGTCTGGACGATTCATTGGGAGACATTTTCAATCTCGAGGATGTTGGCGCCGGGCTGTCTGAAATACGGAATCACCTGTTTTTCAGACAGCCCGGCCTTCATTTTATGGGAAATGTCCGCAAAGAGGGGCGGGATCTATCCGCTGATTTCTTGCCTGGCCCTGGCATCTGCGGACTCCAGAAATCCGGTCAAAAGAGGGAACATCGATAAGATAACTGCAATAGCAATGGTCATAGCAGATTTGATCGGTAACGGGTTTTCCATTTTCTCTCAATCTTTTTCAAAGATTGTCTGTTTTACTGCAAAATCCTATCATCCTCAAACATCGGAATCTGCATTAATTTTTCCTTAAGGTCTGCTTCCAGCTTCAAAGGGCGGCCTTCAGTATCGGCAATCACAAAAGTGACATCCGCATCCACGCTCACGGCGCCGGTGGTTTTGTTCACAATCTGCTGCCGGATCACCGCGCTTTTGTTGCCGGTTTTCGTAAGCCCGGAACGGATCAGGATGGTGTCCCCCACCCGGGCCGGACTGCGGTAGGAGATATTGATGTTGACGACAAAGAACAAAAAGCCGCCCTGCATGAACGTTTCCAGGTCCATGTGGTCTTCCAGCAGCTGCCAGCGGGCTTCTTCTAAAAACTCCAGATACCTGGCATTGTTGACGTGCTGGTAAAGGTCGGTGTGGTATCCCCTGATTTTGATTTGAGTTCCCATATATCAACTCCTTGGGTTTCAATTGATTCACAAACCAAATATCATATCATTGAGGATGGGGTTTGGAAACAGAAATCGGACCATTGATTTTGGCTTTGAACAGTGAAATGGAGGCGCGGATCAAAGAATACGATCCGTCCTGTGTCAGTCCCGGAACGAATCATCACCGGATACCCCGGCTTAGCAATGGACAAAAGCTTGACTTGCCCGGGGCCTTGTGTCAAAACAGGTGGCAGTCAAGATGCAAAGGAGAACCAAATGCAGATATTCCAGATCATCAGCCCGGACGGGTATGTTACCGATCTTTTCGAGCAGGACGAAGACACCGGGATTCTGTCCGCACGGTTTCATTTTCCCCTGGTATCCGATTACATGAGGGCTGCCATCCGGGAAGGCAAACCCTATTTGTTTACCGGCCGAAGCGGCAATGCCCAGATCGGCATCAAGACCGACCTGGCCGAGGGGGTTAAACCGGTGGTGGAAGCATCCGATATCTATGTGGAAGGCCGGCTTCAAAACCTGAACCCGTTGCTGGGCAACGCCCTGGACCTTTTCAAAAAAGGGGATGAAATCGGACGTCTGGCCGTCATGGACCCGGAGCTGCGGATCAAAGATGTCCGCCACTATCTTCACAAGCGCCTGTTTGTGGGAAAAAAATCGGCAAGGGATTTTATAAAGGATTTGAGATCCGGCAGGAGGTCGATCCGGATACCGGGCAGGCCTGTGACTATATTTCCGTGGAACTGGAGCCGTATCAATACTGTTTTGAATCCCATGCCATCACGTCGGCCGGGATCAACGCAGTGATCAAAAAAGGGCGGAGCGCACTCAATGCCATCCGGTCCCGGGTGCCTCTGGATTTGGATCATTCAAGCCTCACCCCCAATGACCTGTTTGTTGGCGCTATTAAAATTTCTCTGGGGGATATCTACGGAATCATTGATGCGGTCGCGGATCCGGAAATGGCAAAGATCGAGCATCTGCCGGCTCGGGTCCTGGATCCGTTCAGAACGTTCAGGGACCGTCAGGTGGAACTCTACAATTTCGGCACAGAGGCGGTTCCCTTGAAAGACATCCGGGTCCGGGTCCGGTTTTTCCGGGCTAAAAATCCATTGACCGTGCCTTTGGAAAAAAATAAGGTCAAGGAAGGCTACCGGCTCAGCGATCTGCTCACCAATGCGGAGATCGCCGACCTGTTTTCCGCCATGGATGACACGGCATTGGGCATGATCCTGAACAAAGCCAATTTCATTCCCATTCCCAAAGCCATGGATCCTTTCGGTCAGGCCCAGCTGGAGATCATCCGCAACGTGATTCTGGCCTCAACGTTTCGGAAGAATGTGCCCCGGCTGCCGGAAAAAGAAAACGGGAAATTCAAAAACACGCTGGAAAAACTGTCCGTTTTGGGCGGAGTGAATTCCCGGGTATTCATCGGCCGGGATTTTCCGGACATGGAAGTGGTGGATGCGTTGAGAACCAGCGGATTGCGGACTTTTCTCATTCAAAGAGACAATCCGTCCTTTGCGGATGAGTATGTCAAAAAAATGATTCGGCTGACCCATCAGGAGCATGCCGGATGTGAGTTCCTGCGGTATGATCCGGACATTGACAAGCTATATAGTTTTTACCACGGGTGTTTCATGGAACCGGATGACCGGGACCGGTTTGACCGAGTCCGATACTGGTTCGCCTTTTACGGGTCTCATACCTATGAAGCGGACAACCGGCTCACCATTGATCTGATCAACTGTCTGGCCCCGAAGCTGGGGTATGAAATGGGCATTGTCCACGGCGGCGGGCCCGGACTTATGAAAGAGGCCAACGACCTGGCCCGCCAGCACAATATCATGAGCGTGGGCATTGCCATTGACCTGGAAGGGGAGAATCAGGCGTCACTGACCACCTGCGACGGACTGATCAAGTACAACGAAGGCCTACGCCTGGCAAGGCAAGATCATCTCCAGAAGCTGAGCAACCTGCCGGTGGTCAATACCGGGGGATACGGCAGTGCTGAAGAGCTGGCCATCACCATCACCTCCATGAAGCTGCATGAAAATCCCCTGGCCCCGATTATCCTGCTGGATCCGGACAATTTGTGGGACCATGCCAGAAAACAGACATTAAAGATCGCTGAAAAAAATACGGTCCCGCGTTTGCGCCCCGGTTGATTCAATCCTGCAACACCGCCGAGGATGCGGCCGGGATTCTTATGGGGTTTCTGGAAAACCCGGATACATGGTATCGGAGGCACAAGATCCCTTCAGAAAACGTGGAAAAAGCTCGAATGAAAGCCGTCCGGATCCGGCAGACAGCCCTGGGTCAGACCCGGGTGGAAACCTTTGAACACCCCAACCCGAGACTGATACCCTAAATTCTACCGACCCGGGATGCCACCGGGTCGGTGGAACTGTTTGTCCCTCTGGCGATATAATCCTGGAAAAATTGACTGCCGGGAGATATGGTTGACCATGAAATCAATGACCCGGTCAAAGTCCCGGCTGATTTTTTCCACATCCTCCCAGGTGCCGAAGGCGGGATCCGCCTCGTCATAGGTCCTGGGGCGAATCCCCGATCCGATGAGGATGGATAAAAGAGCAGCAGGCGAACGCCTCTGACCGCTTTTTGAAAATATTTGCGCTGCACATAGTGAAGCTCGGTTTGGGTGCCGCCCTGGCAGTTCCGGATGAAATCCGGTCAAGGTGGCAGAATGCCGCCCCTGAAGAGACCCTCTTCCCGGCCTGAAGAGTCTCAGCAGGTTGATGGCCCGTCGGCTGGATTCCCGCATTGGGTGACTGCTGCGCAAAAGAGCCGGGACCGTTCTTTTCCCCCCTTTGTCAGGCACCGGTGTTGACAAAACCCGAAGACCTGTCTTATTCTCAGCGTCACATGAACGACGGTCCGGGATGGAAGCATTCGGCCAATATTGAAAATTCGATCTTTTCAACCGATCAGGAGGCGTAATGAACATAGAAGAGACAATGAAAAATGACACGTGTGTGGTACGCGTGACCGGGCGGCTGGATGCCACCACGGCCCCGGAACTCGATCAGGCGGTGAAACAGATCATTGATCAGGGAAAAAACAAAATGGCCTTTGACCTGACCCATCTGGAATATGTATCTAGTGCCGGATTGAGGATATTCCTGGTGGTGGCTAAGAAACTGAAGGGGTTGGACGGGGAACTGAGCCTGGCCGGTCTTCAGGGAAATATCAAGGAGGTGCTGGAGATCTCCGGATTTCCTTCCATCCTGCCCTGCTATGACAGCATGGATGACCTGCCGGCCTGACGCTTTTAGGGCCGGTCACGGGCCGGGGGGGGGCATGAAAGGATCATGCAGAAGGTGAGAATATTTTTGTTTTCTTTCCGTGCGTACCAGACCGCGTCGGTCATCTGTTTTATGAAAAAGATGCCTAAGCCTCCAACGTTCCGGTCTTCTATGGACAGATCCGTATCCGGATCTTCAACGGACAGTACGTCAAAGGCCGCTCCTTTATCCTCGAATGAGATCAGCAGCTCATTGGTACCCTGACAACAGCAGCGCACGGTGACATTTCCGGGAGTATCTTCCGGATACGCATAGCTGAATATATTCATCAGGGCTTCTTCCGATGCCAGCTGCAGTTTGGGTATCCGGTCTTCAGGCAGGGCATGGTCCCGGGCACAGGCGGTAACGAAATCCTGAAGCGGTTTCAGATTCTCAAGACATGCCGGAAGGGTCAGTTGTCTGGGGTTCTTTGTCATTGTATCAATCCGCAGAGGTTAATCCATCAGCACTTCTCGGACCGGGACCGGCTGGCTGACATTTTTTAACTGGACCTCCATGGGATCGGACAAAGTCACCCGGTTTTGAATGTGACGGGACGTCATGTCGGTGACCAGGATCTGCCCGTTACAGGCATGGGAGCAGATCCTGGCTGCAATGTTGGTGACAGCTCCGGATGCGGTATAGGTCCACCGGTCTCCGGCAATCCCTTTGAACCGAGTAGAGCCAACCGAAGCCGTTCCTGAATTGATTCCCATGTTGACCGTCACCGGAGAAAATTTTCCTTTTAATGAATTATTGATCAATTCGGTCCGTTTTTTGATGCCCGTAGCGGCGGATACCGCGTTGAACGCATGCGTTTCCGGGTCATCGGACTGGAACAGGATCATCAGGCCGTCTCCGGCGGTTTCATTGATGTCGCCTCGGTTTTCGACAATGATATTTAAAAACTCGCTGAAATACGTTTCGATCAGATAATTCATCTTGTCCTGGGAGGTGGTTTCGCTCATTTTGGTGTATCCGGCAATGTCCAGAAAAAGTACGGAAATATCTTTATCATGCTTGTTCAGATCCGGATTTTCAGGATTGTTTGAAATCAGGTCCTGAACCGACTGGGGAACAAATTTTTTCAGGTGCATTTCAATGCTTTCCAGCAGCTGAACCCGGGCAAGGGTTTCTTCCAGTTTCCTGTTTTTATCCTGGATTTTCTGCAGCAGCTGCTCCAGATTATATTCCCTGGATTCGACTCTGACGATCATCATACCAAAAGCTTCAGCCAGTTCAGCCACCACAGGCGGGTACTTGTCCGTGTTGGTCAGTTCCATGAGCCGGTCTGCTTCATCATATGCCCCAAGGGACACTTTTCTGGCGACATCGCCCAGTATTTCGAAAAGCTGTTTGTTATCCTGCATGTCTTCTTTGTCCAGATTAGATGTTAAAAAGAGTTTGGATTCCTATTAATTATGCTTTTTCTTTGAAAGAAATCAATACTTTTTCTGTAATAACTCCCTGTTTGGTCAATTTAGGAAGGTGACCATATGTCTTCATCGTTTTTATCGAATCCATATGTAATTTATTGACGGATCAAAATTCAACGTCTTCCTTGATCACATTTAATAATTCGTGTCGGTTTCAAAAGGCATCCATGTTGTCGCGCTTGAATTTTTTAAAGCCTTCATTTTTTTCTTGCCTTAACATTTTACAACCTGATACAGGTACAAATACGTTTTTCCTGTATCAGATTGAAAAACCATTTCAGATTTTGGAGGATGAGGTATGGATCGGTTGACACCAGTGAAAACAGATTCAGGTCCGAAGACTTTTGCCTGGGTTCGACCCTTGTCTGGCGGCACAGCCATGCGTATGGCCAGGTACCGGGGAGAGACCCATGAAGCTTAGGTCCCGGATCATGATCATTACGTTTTTAATCATTTTGTTTGTACAGGGCCTGAACTGCTTTCTGGAAATCGGGTTTCTGGCCAACAATCTGGAAGAGAACAATCTGAACAAATACCGGCTCGTGGGCAACCAGATGATGCGCAAATTGAACACAAGTCTTATTTTTGGGAAACCCCTGTCTCAACTGGATTTTCACCGGCTTCTTTCCGACATTGTGCCAAAAGGTGTGGACAATCTTTTGATCATCAATCCGGCCGGGCAGACGTTATACTCGGCAAGGGACCGATCAACGTCATCCAGCCTCAGAGTGTCTGACACTTTTCTGAATGAGAAAACTCCGGAAGTCTACCGGATCTTTTTTCCCCTATCCGACCGTAACGAAATCAAGGGCAATCTGGTGATCATTGTTTCCCATAAAGAAGTAAAGGAAAAACGGTTTGACCTGATTCGAAAATCCGTTTTCACATTACTGGTATTCCTGGCCGTTTCCCTGCCAATTTTATATCTGCTGCTAACGATTTTTATTAATCGGCCTTACCAGCAGTTTATCCAGAATATAGAGGCCTGGCTCGATTCCGGGGATTATGAAAAGCTTAAGGAGAATCATATCGATCTTTCTCCGCTGTCAATAACCGAAGAAAGGCTGAAACAGATCCGTTCCGCAGACTGGCTGTCTCCGGAGAATACGTCCGTGTATTCAGAAATTGATCAGGAACCGGATGGCGGAAAAGAATTCTATGAGACCCGGCTTTACAGGAGGCTGAAAGTATTGATGCAGGTAAATTGATGCAAAACTCTAAAGGAAGCACCCATGCAGCCTAAACGACTGATCATTCTTGTCCTGGCTTTTGTCTGCCTCACCCATTTGCTGTATATGATAGTCAATGCGGCCATGTTCCATCATGAGTATGAGCAGCAGGGTATTGAGCAGCTCCGGGAACTGGGGGAAGTGGTGAAAAATGAAATTGAGAATGCCCTGGGGTTCGGGATTCCCATCACCTCCCTGGGCGGCATGGATCCCTTCCTTAACGCGATTATGGAAAGTACTCCACAAGTGGCCCATATACGGGTGTCAACCGGGGAAAAAATTCTGTTTGCGGCAGAACGAAAGTCGCGGGTGGTGAAAGAGATTCTGGTACCTATCATCAAGGACGGTAAACAAACCGCCCAGATTCGTCTGGGCATGGGCGGTGAACTGGGGAAACAGACCTTTGCCATGCTTTTTGACCTGATCACCATCGTATTTGCAGGCCTTATTATTGCCTATGAGATCATTCGTTTTTTCTCAGTGAAACTGGTGGCCGTCCCTTATCGGCAGTCCATGCTTACCTTCAATACCATGGTCAGGGAGATGAACCCCTACCACAACATTGATATGCCGGTGGAGTTCCAGATGTTTCTGGAACGGGTCCGCCGCCGGGTGCTGATCAGGGTGAATCAGATCCAGCGGGCCGGGTCCAACCTGAACCAGACAGCCATGGCCAGCGTGTCCAGCGTCTTCCATGGCAGGCAGGCGCTGCTTAAGGCAATTCAGGACCAGCGGAAATCACTCAGGGCACTCACCGCCGATTCAGGAGGAGCAAAGCGGATTATCGATCCGTCACAGATCCGGCCAGTGGTATTCCTGTTTTTTCTGGGGGCAAATCTTCAGTCCAGTTTCCTGCCCATATTTGCTAGGGATCTGCTGGAGACCCAAACCTTTCTTTCCGGGATGTTTTCCCAGGAAATTCTCATGGGTCTGCCCATCACCTGTCACATGGTCATGGTCTTTTTATTTATGCTGTTCATGGGATCCAGCGCCTTTAAACGCAGGATTCCCATGAGTTACGCCGTAGGAATCGGTACGTTCTGTACAGCCGCAGGCCTGGTGATCTGCGGGCTGTCCAATGACATTATCCAGCTCATTGCCGGCCGGATGCTCTGCGCGGTCGGTTTTTCCTTCATCGTGATATACGGCAAGCAATTTATCGTTGAGCATGCCAGCGCTGAAAAGCGTTCTCTTCATCTTGCAGGATTCACTGCCGCTTTTTCCGGCGGGTTGTTCTGCTCCATCATCATCGGCAGTATTCTGGCGGACTATTTCTCCTACCGGTTCGTATTTTTTTCTGCCGCCGCCATTGTGCTGCTCATCTATGTGTTCGATTATATGATTATGGCGGACAAGAATTCCGGGACCGAGACAGCTGAACAGGCTACTGAAAAAGTCGGGTTGGGATCATTTTTCCGTGCCGGCATGACAGATGCGAATCTGATATGCGTTTTCATCCACGGGATCTTCACACGTATTACCTTTGTGGGGTTTTTCTATTTTTCCCTGCCCGTGCTGCTGAAGCCGGATTTTGCCTATGCAGACATCGGCCGGATCATGATGTTTTACAGCGTTCCGTCCATCTTGTTCGCAAGCCTTCTGAACAAACGCATCAAACAGATCCGCCAGAGCAAAACTTCGGTGGTGGGCTCCAACATCCTGGTTGGGATCGTCCTGGGTTTCTTTTTTCTGCCAATGCAGGGGCCGATCTGGCTGAGAGCCGTATTCGTCATTTTTTCTTTATTGGTGCTGGGGGTATCCAACAGCATCACATTTCCGGCACAATCCGCCCTTCTCCTGGAAACCCGAACGGCGAAAACTCTGGGGACACGGACCACCCTTTCCGTTTACAATTCTTTTGAGCGGATCGGTTCCAGTACCGGCCCTCTGTTTTACGGCTTTTTCACCAGCCTCTACGGTATAGTTCCGGCCATCGTCATGGGCGGCGTATTGTGTATCGTGGGAAATATTATTTTTTTTCTGTTTTTTAATCCTAAACCGAACCTGAACTCAACGATCCTTCAAAATGGGGAAAAAACGTCATGATAGCGAAAAATGTTTGTATCATACTGCTTGTAACAATTATTACTGTGTTCACCCTCACTGTTCAAGCGGCAGAAGAAAAACAACGGATTTTGACGGTCCGGCACATGACATTTAGCCCCTACGAACTTTCCCTCAAGGGATTTTTAAACGGGATTCAACAGTCTGAAATTGCCGGCCGCGTGGCCCTGGAAAACTACAATGCCCAAAATAACATCAACGCTCTGGAAAATTTCATCGAATCCCTCAAGACACGAGATGACTTGGACCTGATCTTTTCCATCGGTACCGTGACAACCAAACGGCTGATTAAAGAAATCAAGGACATTCCTATAGTTTTTACCGACCTGGGTGCCCCGGAGTATTCGGGTGTGGTTTCCGACTGGAAGGGAAGCGGTGCCAATTACACAGGGGTGGAAACCCGTAATTACGTCAGCATCGGTATCAATCTTCTCCATGAACTCATCGCTTTTAACAGCATCGGCATGATTTACCTGAAAGGGGCTCCCAGTCATGAAGGAACCATCAAACGGGTAACGGAGTTGAGCAGGGAAGTCGGATTTGAATTTGTCAGCAGGGGATTTGCTTTGCGGGATGGGAACCAAAACAAATACCCTGAAGAAGTGATTCGGCAAAATATTCGGGAGGCACTGGAGTATGTGGCCCCTAAAGTAGATGTGTTTTATGTTCAGATTTCAGGAACGTTTGATCAAAATTTTGATCTGTTTTTTGATATTTTTAGACAGTACAGCTTGCCCAGTGCCGGGGAACCGATCTATATCAAAAAGGGGCTGGTCATCGGGATTGGCCGTCACAAGGAGAAGTTCGGATCTCAATGTGCGGAATATGCAGTCAAAATACTCAAAGATAACGCCGATCCGGGCAAGTTGCCGATGGATATCGGCAGGGAATTCTCTTTTGCTCTGAACATTGAGGCAGCGACCCTGGTCGGCTATAATCCTTCAATTGATATACTGGGGGCGGCTGACGAGATATACAGGGACGTGGAACCCTGATCGACTGGTGTTATTGGCCCGTGATGTCGGGACCGGTCCAGGGATACTCTTCAATCAGGCTCGGAATGGCCTCTTTTATGGTTGAGATGGCATGGTCGAATTGATCTGCAGCCAGGATGCACAGTATTAGAGGACTGCCGGGAATCAGGGTTGACTGCCAGGAAATGTGCCGGTCATGACAGACGTATCCCAGTTCTTTCATAAAGTTAATGCGGGGGGATTTTTGGAAAACCGGACTGAGAAGGGATTGAATTCCCCTGACTTTAGCGATTTGGATACCGTAATACCGTAATAGCTGGTTAAACCCTTTTCGCCGCCATTCCTTGCGGGTGGCGGCTGCATTGAAAATCAGGGCTGGGAATTCAACCCTGCCCGGCACTTCGGATTTCATCATTATTTCTGCCTGTCGGAGGTTTGTCACGCAGACCATGCGCATGGTGGCAATGGCCCGGTCGTTTTTATCCCAGATACTCAGCACGGTCTCGGTGTCATCTGTTTCATTCCAAAAAAGCGTTTCAGGCCTCAACAGTGTAAAGTCCCTGGAGCGTTTGTATTCGGTTACCCTGAGATCGGTGATGGATTCGGCATCTTCAGTGCCGGCTCTGCGTATCTGTTTCATGTGAATCGATTTTACCTGGTTGAAAGTTAGAAGAATAAAATAAAATGCGGACTTATACCACAATATCTTTCCACAGCACAATGGATGAAAAATAGCCATGCATGATTCCAATCTGCTAGGAATCTTTTGAAGGTTCAACCTGGTGAGGCCCTTTATATGTGATCATTAGCATGGCAATATCATCAAACTGAGGTTCCGAAGCGGCAAATGTTTTCAGATTTGACTTAATGGCTGTGATCGTCTCTTTAGGGGAGGCCCCTGCCAGATTCGATATGGTTTCCAGCAGGGTTTCCTCAGAAAAGAATGCCTGTTCTTCGTTCTGGGCCTCGGTCACACCATCCGTGTACATAAAAAGGGACTCACCAGGTGTCAATGACAGGTGAAGCCCTTTGTAAGGAATCCCCTCCATAATGCCCACCACAGGACCACTCTTTTCTTTGACAAAGCGGCATTCACGGTTTCCGGAGATCAGTATGGGCGGGTTATGTCCGCCATTGGAATAGCAAACATGGCCGGTGGTTAAATCCAGAATTCCCACCAGAAGCGTGACAAACATGGATTGTGGGTTGTCACTGCTGATAATGTCATTGACTTCAATCATGATCTCTTCCGGACTGATATTTTTGGAGGCAGACGTTTTGATCAGTGTCTTGGTAATGGCCATCATCAGGGCGGCAGGAACCCCTTTCCCTGATACATCACCAATGGTGAAACACAGCATGTTGTCTGTGGTAAAATAAAAATCATAAAGATCTCCTCCCACCTCCTTGGCCGGCTCCAGAGACGCGAAAATATCAATTTCATTCCGTTCGGGAAATGGAGGGAAGATTTTTGGCAGAAGCCCCAGCTGAATATCCTTTGCAATGGTCAGTTCCCCTTCGATCCGTTCATTTTCCGCTGTTTTTCAATTAATTGACGGATATTGTCCTTTAACTGCGTTTTCATGAAGGCAAAGGCGGAGGCCAGCCGTCCGACCTCATCGTTATGGGTTTGGGAAAGGGTTGTGATATACAGGTCTTCTTCCTCATCCCTTGTCAGATCCGTGGATGAGAAGTCCTTTACCCGGGTGGCCAGGATATTCAGTGGTTTTGAAATTCTGGAAACCAGCCAGGTGGTAAACAGAATACTGCAAAACAAGATCATCCCGATCAGCCTACTTTGCTTGGATGCAATCTTTTTGGCAGGTCGTTTGGTTTCCGAGACCGGGACCGTTACACCGATGTACCACCCCAGTGGCCTGAAAAAACTGATGTAGGCAATCATCTCTTTGTTTTTGAACAGATCGCATCGATAAGAAAGCGAATCCCTGCCCTTGATGGCAGTGGTTACCAAGTTTTCTAAAAGCAGAGATCTGGAATCTGTGTTCATGCAGATTTGGAATTTACTGGCAATTGACTGATCCGTCATGGCCAGGACACGCATAGCATTGTCGAAAATGAACGCAAACCCGGTCATGCCGATGGTTATTTCTTCCAGGGTTTTATTCAGCGTTTCAACGATTTTTTCCAGTTCTCTTTGGGATTCGACTTCAATGTTTTCAATATTGACCGCCGCCCCGACAATCCAGTTCCAGGCAGGATATCTTTTTAGACAGATAAGGGATTTGAATGTGTTGAGATCTGTTTTTTCTCCCCAGTCGACGACATTGACAATTGTTTTGGTTCCGGATGTATCAGCGGCCAGCATATTTGAAATGGTTTTATTTTTGATATCGGTAAACGAGCCGATATTGTAACCGATGGTATCCGGGTGCGGATGAGCGATAACATGCAGGTTCATATCGGTGATAAACAGCGTCTCATGGGTTTCAGAAGTATTGTTTTTGACCCAGTCAAAGGCGATCTGCTGGGCCTCAATTTTGGACAGCACCTGCTGCTCTACAGAGAGATTCAGGCGGTCTAGCAGTTCGATAAGCTGATCTTTTCGGGAGTTGAGACGGTTTTTATGGCGAGTCACGGAATATATTTTGTCTGAAATAAGATTGCTGTATTCTCCCTTGATGTTTAATTCTATCAGCGACAAGACATTCCGGGACATGCTGTTTTGCTGGACAAGCATGGCATTACCGATTTCTTTGCTTGAAATGAAAATGATAATGACGGCGGTAACAACCATGATAAATATAATGAGACTGATAATTTTTGATTTCAGTGAAGTGAACATAGGTTGTTATCCATGGATTGAAAATAATCATAAAAAACAGTAAACTGGTATCAATCCTTATATCGGATATCCATGGGAGTTTTCAAGAAGTAATTTTTTTACCCGAAGCCGGGCATACTGCTCCGCTGTCGATATTCCGGTGTTTTGATTTCAGTCATCAAATATTACCTATGATTTATTTGACGCGATGCCAAAAATAGATCACAATAAAAGTTTGGAAAACGTGCTGTAACAGTAACATATGCAAGGAGAGATACAGAATGGGAGAGAACTATTTCAATACCCTGCCGTTGCGGCTGCAACTGGCGGAACTATCCAAATGCCGGTTTATGAATACTGCGGAGTTTTCCGGTGTGGATGCTTTGAAAGATAAAAAAATCGTGATTGTGGGTTGTGGGGCACAAGGGCTCCATCAGGGGCTCAATCTGAGAGATTCCGGCCTGAATGTGTTTTATGCCCTGCGGGAAGGAGCCATTGCTGAGAAACGGCAATCCTGGAAAAATGCCACCGAACACGGATTCGAGGTGAACACCTATGAAAACCTGCTGCCGTCGGCCGATCTGGTGATCAACCTGACCCCGGACAAACAGCATACATCGGTGGTGAATGCCATCATGCCGTTGATGAAACAGAATGCCTGCCTGTCTTATTCCCATGGGTTCAATGTCGTGGAAGAAGGCATGCAGATCAGAAAAGACCTCACTGTGATCATGGTGGCGCCCAAATCTCCGGGAACGGAAGTCCGGGAGGAATACAAGCGGGGATTCGGGGTGCCCACACTGATCGCGGTCCACCGGGAAAACGATCCCAGAAAAGAGGGCCTGGAGCTGGCCAAAGCCTATGCTGCGGCCACCGGCGGTCACCGGGCCGGGGTTCTGGAGTCGTCGTTTGTGGCGGAGGTGAAATCCGATCTCATGGGCGAACAGACCATCTTGTGCGGCATGCTTCAGACAGGATCGCTGCTGTGTTATGACAAGATGGTCGAAAAAGGCATGGATGAAGGCTATGCCTCCCGGCTGGTGCAGTATGGATGGGAAACCATTACCGAAGCCCTAAAGCACGGAGGCATCACCAACATGATGGATCGGCTGTCCAATCCGGCCAAGATCCGTGCCCATGAGTTGAGCGAGCAGATCAAAGAGATCCTGACTCCCTTGTTCAACCGGCATATGGATGACATCATGTCCGGCAATTTTTCAAAAACCATGATGCAGGATTGGGCCAATGATGACGCCGATCTGTTAAGGTGGCGGGCACAGACCGCAGACACGCCGTTTGAAAAATCGGTGTCTCAGCAGGAGGAGATCCCGGAGCAGACTTATTTTGATCACGGAATTCTTATGGTGGCCATGGTCAAAGCCGGTGTGGAACTGGCATATGATACCATGGTGGCTGCCGGTATCAAGGAAGAGTCCGCATATTATGAATCCTTGCATGAAGTGCCGCTGATCGCCAATCTCATTGCCCGCAAAAACTGTATGAGATGAATGTGGTCATCTCGGATACTGCTGAATACGGGTGTTATCTTTTCAACCACAGCGCGGTTCCCATGCTCCGGAAGTTTATGACGGGTATCGATACGGATGTCATTGGCAAAGGGTTGGATGTCAAACATACCGGGGTGGACAACCTTCGCCTGATTCAGGTGAATGATGCCGTCCGATCTACGTCTGTGGAACAGGTGGGCAGAAAACTGCGGGCGTACATGGGGGCCATGAGACCCATTTTTTGACAGGGATATCCTGCTGGCGCTCATAGAGGGGTCGAGTCTGAGCGCCGGCAGGAGTTTGAACGGCGCCAAACCGGAGAGATGACTGGAATGCAGATCGTAACCACCCATAGGAACACGGATTTTGATGCTCTGGCCTCCATGGTGGCCTGTACCTGCCTGTACCCCGGGGCTCAGGGCATACTGCCTTCCCAGATGACCGCTGGGGTTCGGTCGTTTCTGTCCATTCATCAAGATCTGTTGCGGATTATTCCCCGGAAAGGGTTTGATCTGGAAAGCGTGTCTTCTCTCATTGTGGTGGACACCAACCTTTGGAACCGGCTGGACCAGATGGCATGCATGAAGGACCGGCCGGGACTGGAGGTTATCTGCTGGGACCATCATATGACCGGGACCATGATCGAGTCCCATGTGACCCATCGGGAAGAGGTGGGGGCCACCGTCACCCTGCTGCTGGAGGAGATGGAGCGGCGGCAGACACCGTTCACCCCGATGCAGGCTACATTGTTTCTGCTGGGCATCTATGATGACACCGGATGCCTGACGTTTTCATCGGCCACGCCCAGAGATGCGCGGATGACGGCATTTCTGCTTGAAAACGGGGCGGATCTGAACATTGTCTCTTCTTTTTTGTCCAGCACCATGGATGATTCCCATACCCGGGTGTTTTCCAATATGCTGGATCAGGCGGAAGTGCTGCCGCTGGGAGGTGTTCGAATCGGCATCTGCGCCATGCCGGTGCAAAGCGGGTTGACCATGCTGGCGGCTCTGGTGGAAAAATACAAGGAATTCAAAGGACTGGATGCGGTTTTCGGGATATTTCTCACGGACCGGCACAAGGCCATGATCATCGGCCGGTCCAATCCAGAGGCCATAGATGTGGGATCGGTGGTGCGGCCCCTGGGTGGCGGCGGCCATTCCGGGGCCGGTTCCGCCGTGGTGAAAGACGTTGACCTCAAAGAGATTACGGAAAAATTGATCATTTTGATCCGAAAAGCCGGGCGAAAACTGACGAGGGTCAGTGAGATGATGCTGGATCCCGGGCGCTTCACGGTCCGGCCGGATCAGACTGTGGCAGAAGCCGGTGAAATCATGGCAAAAATCCGCATAAGGGCACTGCTGGTCTGTGAACAGGACCGGTTTGTCGGGCTGATACCGGAATCCGCGGTGGACCGGGCCCGGAAAAACAATCGGCTGGCAACTCCGGTCAAGGGGATGGTCAAGCCGGATGTGCCGGTGGTGGAACCCGATGATGATGCCCGAATGGCGGTGGCACAGATGAACCGGTCACCCGAAGGATTGGTTCCGGTCCTGATCCGGGGGCGTGTGGCGGGCGTGTTGACCCGGGGCAGCCTGGTGCTTGATATGTATGAGATGTGAACCAGGGTGCGGGGATACAAGCATCAGCTGAGTGATACCATGTGCTTGGATATTTCCGGAGACTGCAGGATCATTTCCTGTTCATCCAGAATCTGATTCAGGATCCGGTCGTCGGTGTAAGGGTTCATGATTACGGACCGGAGAACCACGGCCGTGTGGTTGTCTTTGGGGTGGATTTTCAGGCAGGTGCGGGAGACAAAGCTTTTGCCGGCCTCCCGCTGAATCCGCTGTAAATCCGTGTTGATCTTGTTCAGGCATGCATCCACGGCCCGTCGTTGTTCCGGTGTCGCCGCCGCATTGACATGATGTTTCAATTCCCTGGGGACCGCCCGGTAGGTAAGGATGTTGAGTACCGGTGCCGTGATCAGCTGGAACCGTTCCCGTTTCCTGATTTTTTCAGCAAACCCCCGGGCCGTATCAATGCCGTGTTCGATCATCAGGGCATATCCCTGGGAACCCATGATTTTCAGGGCACTGTCCAGGATCAGAGAGCTGGCTTCCCGGGATCCTTCCAGGGTTTTGATGCCTAAGTCCACAGACCCTTTGCGGTTGACATATCCGGCGTGATATATGATCCGGTCCAGGGCGTTGGGGTTCTTGAAAAAGACCATGCCCGCACTCATGGGCATGTAAAACTGCTTGTGGCAGTCAATGGTGACGGAATCCGCTTCTTTAATGCCGTTCAGCAGACCGGCGTATTTTTCCGACAGCATCACCGGACCACCCCAGGCCGCATCCACATGAAAATGAATGCCGTGCTTCCGGCACAGACGGGCCATTTCAGGCAGAGGATCGATGGAGCCGGTTTCCGTGGCCCCGGCAATCCCCACAATGGCTGCGATGCGGGTTTTTCTGTCCTGCTCGAATGCTTCTACCTGCCGGGTGAGGTCTGTCATGTCGATCTGGTGAGAGGCGTTCACCCCGACGGATATGACATTCCGGCTGCCGATGCCAAGGATACCTCCGGCTTTCTTCAGGGAATAGTGCCCCCGTTCCGATACCAGCACCACCAGTCGTTCCAGGCCATGGGCCTTCATGGCGGCGGTCATGCCGTCCTGCTCCACATCTGAAAAACCGTCGATTTCCGGAAGACTCTGATTTCTGGCCACCCACAAAGCCGTGATATTGGCGGTGGTGCCGCCGTTGGTGAACAGACCTAAGCAGGTGTCTGCATTCTGGACATGGGTGTCATAAAATGCCTGGCCCAGGTTGTAGATCATGCGGTGGATTTTGGCCAGGACCTGTTTTTCCAGGACCGACAGCACCTTGGAGGTTTCCAGTTTGATCAGGTTTTGGTTCAGGGCCGCGGTAATAGCCTTGAGATGAACCATGAAAAACGGAATGGCCGACGTCATGTGACCGATGAAATAGGGCGAGGCCACATTTACGGCCCGGGGAGCGATCTGGTTGATGATGTCCTGGATGATTTCCGCCAGTTTTTTTTCCGGCTCCCGGCTGATGGTCGTATCGGAATAGGATTGTGCCAGGGTCGCCAAAGGGATGGCCTCGGTCACTCCCACATGGGTGTTGAGAAATTCATGAAGGCCGAACAGGATCTGCTCCATATATTTGATCAGGGTTTTCCGGCTTTTTTCGTCTTCAGGCCGGATAAAGACCCGGTGGAGGGTCTGCCAGTCTGCCACCAGGTCTGATGAAGAAGGGTTTTCGGGTGTGGTCATGTTATTCATTGGGCAGGCAGGTCTTTAGTAAACCGCTGATTCTCCCATCTCAAAGCCTAAGTCCAAGGCGGTTTTGTTCATTTCCATGAAATCTTTTGGGATGGTGGTTTCCAGCACCTTGAGTATGGATTCTCCCCTGACCAGGCCGGTGGCGCCCAGCAATGCGCCCAGCATGCAGATATTGAACACGATGGGTTTGCCGATTTTCTCCATGACCGTATCATACATGGGCAGGGAAAGGTGCTTGGCGTCCACTTTTTTTTCAATGGATACGAATTTGCTGTCCACCACCAGCAGCCCTCCGGGCCGGATGATACCTGAAAAAGTGTTGTAGCTTTCCTGGGTCAGGCTTACCAGAACATTGGGCTGGACCACCTTGGGAAAAAAGATGTCTGATTCGGAGATGAGCACATCACTTCGGGTGGCGCCTCCCCGGGCAGCGGCCCCGTAACTCTGGGACTGGGTGGCGTTTTTGCCTTCAAAGATCACCGCCGCCTTGGCAAGAATGATGGCCGCCGTGATCACCCCCTGGCCGCCGGATCCGGAAAAACCAGTCTTGATCGTTCCATTATGCATTTCCTTTCATTGCGGTCTCGATGATTTGGTCATAGGCCGCACAGTATTCGGCCTTTAGAGTGTCTTCCACAAAAATGCCCCGCTGGATCAGGTTCGGGTCGGATTCCAGTTTTTTGGATCCGATTTTGACGGTATTGGTTTTGTAGGCTTCCATCATCTGGACCGCATCCCCTTCCTTGTTTTTTCGTCCGAAATAAGTGGGGCACTGGGTCAGGATTTCCACCACGGAAAATCCTTTGTGGCGAATGGCTTTTTTCAGCAGGTCCTTGCATTCGGTGGCATGGAACACCGTGGATCTGGCCACGAAACTGGCGCCCGCGCTTTTTGCCAGCTCCACCACATCGAACTGGTTGTCAATGGTGGAATAGGGGGCGGTGGTGGCTTTTTTACCGATTCCGGACAACGGGGAAAACTGCCCTCCTGTCATGCCGTAGATCCGGTTGTTCATGACAATGGCTGTGATATCGATGTTCCGTCTGGCTGCATGGATGAAGTGATTGCCGCCGATGGCCAGGGCATCGCCGTCTCCCATGGGGACAATGGCGGTGATGTCTGGTTTGGCCATCTTGACACCCGTGGCAAAGGTCAAGGCCCGGCCGTGGATGGTGTGAAGGGAGTGAAAATCCACATACCCGGAGATCCGGGAGGAACATCCGATCCCTGAGGTCATGACGATTTCATTTTTATCCAGCTCCAGTTCATGGACGGCCCGGAGCAGAGATCCCAGCACGATGCCGTGGCCGCAGCCCGGGCACCAGATATGGGGGAAAAACCGGCTTCGAATATAGTCTTTAAAATCAAATGGTTTGGTGGTCATGTTATACCCCCTTTCCCTGGATCATTCGTAAAGTGGTTTTGATGTCCGTGGGTGAGATGAGCTGGCCGTCGATGCGGTTGGCCAGAAATACATTGTCAGGATTGGTCACCGCGTTTTTCACCTGTGTGATCACCTGTCCCATGTTCATTTCCACCACCAGGACTGCTTTGGCATTGGCACATTTCTCCCGGACCATGTCCGTGGGAAACGGCCACAGGGTCTGAAGTTCCAGGACGCCGATCTTTACGCCCCTGGCCCGGCGGTTCTTGGCGATATGAATGGCGGAGCGGGCCGATGACCCGTAGGATACCAGAATATAGTCGGCATCATCCAGCCAGTATTCCTTATAGTATGTCATGCTGTCCACGTTGTTTTCAATCTTGTCCACCAGGTGGTGGAGCAGTTCGCTCACCACTTTAGGGTTGTTGCTGGGAAATCCCCACATGTCATGGAACAGCCCGGTGACATTGTACCGGTGTTCGGCACCGAAATCGGACATAGGCAGACGGCCGTCTTCTCTGGGCAGGTACGGGTGGTAATCCACGCCTTTGGGCACTGAGGTGCGCAGCCGGCTCACCACAGGAATCTCATCGGAATCCGGAATAGTGAGCTTTTCCCGCATATGGCCCACCACCTCATCCAGAAGAACGATGACCGGGGTGCGGTAGGTCTCCGCCAGATTAAAGGCTTCCACCGTGATTTTGAACACATCCTGGTTGTTGGATGCGGTCAAAGCGATGATGGCATGGTCTCCGTGGGTCCCCCATCTGGCCTGGTTCACATCTCCCTGGCTGACATGGGTGGGGTTGCCCGTGGACGGTCCGCCCCGCTGGACATTGGCAATGACGCAGGGGATCTCTGCCATGCAGGCATATCCCAAAGCTTCCTGCTTTAAGGAAAATCCGGGTCCGGAGGTGGCAGTCATCACTTTTTTCCCGGTGAGCGAGGCGCCGAGAATCGCCCCCATAGACGCGATTTCATCTTCCATCTGAATAAATTTTCCGCCCTGCCGGGGAAGTCTTTCTGACAGGTGCTCCGCAATTTCCGTGGACGGGGTGATAGGGTATCCGGCGAAAAAGTTGAGGCCTGCGTACAAGGCCCCTTCCACACAGGCTTCATTCCCCTGGACAAATCTGATATTATCTTTCTGAGTCATTTTACCCTTCCTGAATCTCTTGTATTTGTATTGCCAGATCAGGGCAACGAAGTTCACACAACTTGCAGGCGATGCAATCTTCGGGACGAACCGCCCGGGCTTTGCCGATCTTGTCCAGTTCCAGTACCTGTTTGGGGCAGAAGTGAACACAGATACCACACCCTTTGCACCAGTGGGTATCGATTACATGGATGACGTTCTTGCCTTTTGACATAATATCCTCATTTGTAAATGATGCATATCCAAAAATTCAAGGGCTTCATAAAGTGATTTGGGTGGAATTGTTAAAGGGTTTTTCATAAATATAAAAACAGGTGCCATTATGGAAAAAAAATAAAATAAAATCAAGGGGAAAACGCTCTATGAGCCTGATTCTTCACATCATTTTTTATTTTTTTAAATGGTTGGACCAAATCTATCCTGTTTGTGGCCACTCCCGCTTTAGGATTCTTGTTTTTTATGTGCATTCCAATCTTTGCAAAAAAACGGGAATCTGGTTTGTACAAAATTCAGGGGCCATGGTATAAGTTTTGACCATGACATGGACCAATGCGCCCCACATCAGTGTAATTATTCCCACCTTTAACCGGGCATGGAGCCTGGCACGGGCCATTGATTCCGTGCTGGCCCAGACCCTTGCCCCCAAAGAGATCATCGTGGTGGATGACGGTTCCACAGACCGGACGGCACAGGTACTGGCTGCCTATGGGGACCGTATTCAGATCCTGACCCGGCAGAACGCCGGTGTGAGCAGCGCCCGTAACGCCGGAATCCGGCACAGCACCGGAGATTGGGTGGCGCTTCTGGATTCCGATGATGAATGGAAGCCTGAAAAACTGGCCTGCCAGGCCGCTTTCTTTCACGCCCATCCGGAAGCCATGATCTGTCAAACCCAGGAAATCTGGATTCGCAACGGGGTCCGCGTAAATCCCATGAAAAAACATCAGAAACTTTCCGGCATGATTTTTGAGCCGTCCCTTCATCTGTGTCTGGTCAGCCCGTCCGCCGTGATGATCAAAAAAAACTGTTTGAACGCAAAGGGGTGTTTCGGCCGGATTTTCCTGTTTGTGAAGATTATGAGTTTTGGCTGCGGGTCAGTGTGGATGTTCCCATTCACCTGATTGATGAGGAGATGACCGTCAAATACGGGGGGCATCCGGATCAGCTTTCCAGCCGCCATTCCCAGGACCGATTCCGCATCGAGGCAATCCGGGGTCTGGTTGAATCCGGATCCTTATCCAAGAATCAGCAGGCGGCGGCAGTTTCCGTACTCAAAGAAAAATGCCGGATTTACGGCAATGGATGCGCGAAAAGGGGCAAAACACATGAAGCCCGGACCTATCTTGCACTATACAACCAGTTGAACAAAAGAGGAGAATGAATATGAAAGATGAATTACCCGAATTTATGCGCCTGCCCCGGGAAGATAAGGGCCGGTTGATGATGGACATGGTGTTTCGCATGATCATGCATTACGGATTCTGGTTCGCTGAGGTCCGTCACCAGATGGGGATGGATGCAGCCTTGGAGATGATGGATTCGGTACTGCCCAGGGGCAGGGATATTTCCATGAGTCGCATGGCTGAAATTCTGGGGTTTGAATTGGAAAACGGGTTGCCCAAGGCAGTGGCGGACATGGATGAGGACCGGTTGAACGAGCTGCTCAAAGGGCTGGCTAAAAACTGGCTGGTCATGGACGGGGTGTGGTTTCAGGCCGTGGAAAAGGATCGCGGCATGAATGATGCCAAACGGTGCAATGATTCGTGCTGGGGCAAGTTTTCTCCGTATGAAGCCCATGCCATCAAGCGGTTCTTGGGCCTTGGGGACAGACCCGGACTGGCCGGCCTGAAAAAAGCGTTGAATTTTCGGATGTATTCTTTCATAAATACACAATCAATGGTTGACGAAGGTCCGAAAAGTTTTGTATTTCAGATGAATGAGTGCCGGGTTCAGGCAGCCAGGAAACGCAAGAACCTGCCGGATTATCCCTGCAAATCAGCCGGGCTGGTTGAATACACCTATTTTGCATCGGCATTTGATCCGAATATCAAAACAACCTGTATCGGATGTCCGCCGGATGCCCATCCGGCGGAATGGTATTGTGCATGGCGGTTCAGCGTGGAATAGTCCGTCATCAAAAATCCAGTTGACCCAATGAATGAACCCAGGAATATGGAAGGATAGCTACTATGGGAACCACAGCAGACAATATTGAGACCTTGAAGAACAAAGAACGGGAAATTTTGAAAATGGGAGGAGACGCTGCGTTGGAAAAGCGGCGGGAACAGGGACGGCTCAATGCCAGGGAGCGGCTGGACCGCCTGTTTGACCAGGGCACGTTCCGGGAGCTGGATATGTTTGTGACCCACCGGTGTACCAATTTCGGCATGGAAAAAAAGGACATCCCTGCAGACGGGGTGGTGACCGGCCACGGCAGAGTGGACGGCCGGATCGTGTTTGCCTATGCCCAGGATTTCACGGCCCGGGCCGGATCCTTGGGTGAGATGCAGGCCAAAAAGATTTGCAAGATCATGGATATGGCGCTCAAGGCCGGGGTTCCGGTCATTGGCATGAATGATTCAGGCGGGGCCCGCATCCAGGAAGGAATCGATGCCTTGTCCGGATACGGGGAGATTTTTTTCAGAAATTCCGCCTGTTCCGGAGTGATCCCCCAGATTTCCGCCATCATGGGGCCGACGGCGGGCGGAGCCGTGTATTCTCCAGCCATGACCGATTTTGTGTTCATGGTCAAAAAGAGCTCCTATATGTTCATCACCGGCCCCAATGTGATCAAGGCGGTGACCGGCGAAGAGATCTCTTTTGAAGACCTGGGCGGTGCCATGGCCCACAATGAAAATCAGGTGTGGCCCAGTTTGCCTGTGAGTCGGATGAGGACTGTATCCTTCAGATGAAAACGCTGTTGTCCTATCTGCCGTCCAACAACATGGAAGACCCTCCGTTTGTGGCACCCGGGGATGATCCCGCCCGAACGGACCCAACCTTGGACACCATGATTCCAGACAATCCCAACCGGGCCTATGACATAAAAAAAGTGATCCGGTCGATTGTGGATGACGGGATATTTTTTGAGCCCCATCAATATTATGCCAAAAATATCGTGATCTGTTTTGCCCGGCTTAACGGCCGGTCCATTGGTATTATCGCCAACCAGCCCAATCACCTGGCCGGGTGCCTGGATATCAATGCGTCGGACAAGGCCACCCGGTTCATCCGGTTCTGCGATGCGTTCAACATTCCCATGCTCACCATTGCGGACGTGCCCGGGTATCTGCCCGGCTCCAATCAGGAATGGGGCGGGATTATCCGCCATGGGGCCAAACTGCTGTGGTGTTATTCCGAGGCCACGGTGCCCAAACTGCTGTTGATCACCCGCAAGGATTACGGAGGATCGTATCTGGCCATGTGTTCAAAGCACCTGGGAGCGGATATGGCTTTTGCCTGGCCCAGTGCCGAGATCGCTGTCATGGGGGCGGAAGGAGCCGCCAATATCATTCACGCCAAAGAGATCAAGGCAGCAGATGATCCGGCAGAAAAACGCAGGGAAAAGATTGCAGAATACAATGAGCAGTTTTCCAATCCCTATTGTGCAGCCGCCAGAGGATATGTGGATGCCGTGATCACACCGTCGGAAACCCGGCCCCGGCTCATCGATGCTTTGGAGGCCCTGGCCACCAAGCGGGAATCGCGCCCGGCCAAGAAACATGGGAACATTCCGGTATAAACCATTCCGACAAAAGGGGGAATGCATGGACAGAAGAAAAAAAGCGGCTGCCATGGCTGCGGTGGTGGCTTACATAACCGACGTAAAAGAGAGCCAAACCCAGGATCAGAAGGACAGGCCGGAACTCAGACCCCAGGAGTCCCGGAGCACTTGCCTGCTGCCAGGCTCCGGGCTCAACATCTGGGGACTGACCGGCCGCCAGGCCATGATGCAGACTAACACCATGATACAGTTACGCATGTTTAAATAAAACTTAATTTTTGGAGAAAACAGTTATGACGGAACATACCCAGGTTAAAATGACACCCATGAATTATGATGCCGACCGGCCCCGGGCGGAGAATCCGTTAATGGTGGAAGATCTTTCTTTGAGGGATGGTCACCAGTCTCTGTTTGCCACTCGAGGCAGAACCGAAGACATGATCCCGGTGGCGGAACGGATGGATGAGATCGGATTCTGGGCCGTGGAGGTATGGGGCGGGGCCACGTTTGACACCATGCACCGGTTTCTGGGAGAAGACCCGTGGCAAAGGCTGAGAACACTGAAGCGATATTTCAAAAAGACCCCGTTTTCCATGCTGCTCAGGGGACAGAACCTGGTGGGATACCGGAACTACGCCGATGATGTCGCCCAAATGTTTGTAAAGAAAACCGTGGAAAACGGCCTGGAAATTTTCAGGACCTTTGATGCGCTCAACGACTACCGGAATTTTGAAACCGTGGTGCCCGTGATCAAGGAATGCGGGGCTCATTTCCAGGGGTGCATCTGCTATACCCTGACCGAACCCCGCTTAGGCGGCGAGGTATACAATCTGGATTATTACATTCAAAAGGCCCGTGAATTAGAAAAGATGGGGGCGGATTCCATCTGCATCAAAGACATGGCCGGACTGATGGCGCCCTACGATGCCTACGAACTGATCAAGGCCCTGAAGGCCAGCGTCAAACCGCTGATTCATCTTCACAGCCATTTCACCTCTGGCATGTCTCCCCTGACCCATCTTAAGGCGGTGGAAGCCGGGGTGGACATCATCGATACCTGTGTGACCCCGTATGCGTACCGAACCTCCCATGCAGCGCTGGAACCTCTGGTCATGGCGCTGTTGGGCACCAGTAGGGATACCGGGTTCGACATCCGGGCACTGGCGGAGATCAACGAGATCCTGGAAAAGGAGGTGATGCCCAAATACAAGCATCTGCTGGACGATACCAAGGTATCGCTCATCGATATCAACGTGTTGCTGCACCAGACCCCCGGGGGGATGCTGTCCAATCTGGTGAATCAGCTGCGTGAGATGGATTCTTTGGACAAGATCGACCAGGTGTACAAAGAGCTGCCCCGGGTGAGAAAAGAGCTGGGACAGATTCCGTTGGTCACCCCCACCAGCCAGATCGTGGGTACCCAGACCGTGAACAATGTGCTGTTTGATACAAACGAAGATCGGTACAAGATGATTTCCGGCCAGGTGAAGGATCTGTGCTACGGTCTGTACGGCAAGACATCTGTCCCCATTGACCAGGAAGTCCAGAAAAAAGCGTTGAAAGGCTATCCCAGGGGCGAAGAACCCATCACCTGCCGCCCGGCCCAGGTGCTGGAACCGGAACTGGAAAAAGCGAAACAGGAGATCGGGGACCTGGCTAAAAATGATGAAGACCTGTTGCTGTATGCTTTGTTCCCCGTCACCGGCAAGAAATTTCTCAAGCAGAAATACAGGCTGGAAGAGGTGCCGGATGCCCTCAAGCCCATCACCCTGGAAGATGTGAAAAAACAGGATGCCTTGATCAAGAAAGCAAAAGCCGGGAAACTGGTGGAGAAACCGGCCTTTGAAAAATCCGAAAGCACCCGTATGTTCAAGGTATTCGTGGATGGCGACTGCTTTGAGGTCGGCGTGGAAGAGCAGGGAGGCAGTGCAAGGATCTCCCATGTGGCACCGGCACCGGAGACGTCATCTCCCGCGCCTTTGGCCGCAGGACCCTCATCTCCAGCTACCGAAACACCGGCAAGAGTCGGGACCGAACCCGCACCGGCAAAACAGGAAACGGCAAAATCAGCGCCATCTGGGAATGACGGAACCCCGGTGACCGCTCCCATGCCCGGCATGGTGATCCGGTATGAAAAACAGGTGGGGGATCTGGTGGAAGAAGGGGAAACCGTGGTGGTCATCGAGGCCATGAAAATGGAAAACGCCCTGCCGGCGCCCCAAAGCGGCACCATTGCCGCCATTTATTTTGATACGGGAGATGCCGTGGCCAGGGAGGATGTTCTGGCAGTGATCCAGTGAGATTGGACCGGTCGATAAATGATTGACAAGCGAGGGGGCTGATTATTTTGATTCAAGCCGTCAGACTTTTCAAAGGGAGATGAACATAATGGCATTTGAAACAAAAGAGGAACTGCTGGATAAATTCATCCGGATGGAAAAACCGGTCTGCCCCCATTGCAATCAAGAGATGATCCTGTGGGAAGTACCGCCCATCAATTTTTCCGATGGACTGGGATGGGGCACCCCGTATCTGTTTGTTTGCTTCAATGATGAGTGCCCGTCCTACAGAAAAGGATGGGATCATCTAAAGGATACCATGGAAGCCCCCGCGTCCTACCGGTGCATTAATGAACCCGGGCAGAAGAATTTTGAATACATGCCCGTCTTCAGCCCGGTGGGGGGCACCGGCAGTAAACTGGACAGTGAGGCGTTGATCCATCAGAATGAACTCAAGGAAAAAACTAAACAGGCGTTTTCCATTTTGACCGATTACTACATGTCAAAGGACTGGGATGAAATTTTGAAAATGCTGCTGGATCCGGCGATCCCTAACCGGGCCCGGCTCAAGGCCGCTGAGATGGTCGGGGAGCTGGGCGGCGTGGAAGCCATCGAACCTCTGATCAACCACAAATTCCCCACCCCGGTGCTTGAGAACGGTGTGAAAGCGGCCATTCACCAGCTCCACGAACGCCATTACACCAGAGAATGCCCCTATTGTGCGGAAATCATCAAAAAAAGGGCCAAAATCTGCAAACACTGCCAGCGGGAATTCTAACACAAGTCATCGATTGACTTTTTCCAGATTAAAGGAGCGGTAGATTATCATCTCCCGTTCCTTTCTTGTTTCATCCAGCGGTTCAAACAGAAGTTTGGGCAGGTTTTCTACCATCTGTTCCCGGGACGGCACCGCTGACAGCCCCTTTCCGATGGTCTTGCCGGTCAACGTGTTCATGATCACTGCATCCCTGGCGTCCGTGGTCACGGCGAACGGAATCTGATATGGCCTCACCAGCCTGGCCCCAGCCAGGATTTCCCGTTCATATGACCCGATGGAGCCGGCCACGCAGGTGACAGCCATCACGGCCCGGTCTTTGATACAGACCACCAGGTCGATGGAAGATACATAATCCTCCCCTTGAAACTGGACGGTCAGCGGTTCGTTGACCTGGATGTCCTGTTTGGCATATCCTCTGGTTTCCACCAGAAATTTTTCAAAATTCTGGCGGCTGATTTCCGGTCCGATCAGGTGTACCTCTCTGCCGGTGATATAGTCTGTCATCTGTTCCATCATGGGGTCCTCTGATTCAGTCAATCATCATGGGGGTGCCGGTCATTTCCCTGGGTTGGGGTAAATGGAGCTTCTTGAGGATGGTGGGGGCGATATCTCCGAGAATGCCGTTTTTCAATGTGATGCCGGTGGATTCTTTTTCTGCGATAATAAACGGCACCGGGTTCAGGGTGTGGGCGGTATGGGGAGACCCGTCCGGGGCGATCATCTGTTCACAGTTGCCGTGATCGGCCGTGACAAAGGCTGTTCCGCCGGTTTTCCAGATGGCTTCCACCACCTGGGAAACGCATCGGTCAACGGTTTCACAGGCTTTGACGGCGGCCGCAAAAACGCCGGTATGCCCCACCATGTCCATGTTGGCAAAATTCAAGACAATGAATCCGAAGCGGCCGGACCGGATTTCCCGGCAGGTGCTTTGTGCCACCTCAAATGCACTCATTTCCGGTTTTTGATCATACGTGGCCACATCCCGGGGGGACGGGATCAGAATCCGCTTTTCACCGTCAAATTCGGTTTCCTCCCCGCCGTTGAAAAAATAGGTGACATGGGCGTATTTTTCGGTTTCCGCGACTCTCAGCTGAGCGATGCCGTGGTCGCTCAAAACCTGACCGAAAATATTTGTCAGCCGTTGCGGCCCAAAAGCCGCCGGCAGATCGAAGGAGTCATCATACCGGGTCATGGTTACAAAACAGGACAGCGCGGGTAACATCTGTCTGTTGAACGCAGAAAATCCCTTTTCAGTGAAGGCCCGGGTGATTTCTTTGGCCCGGTCTGCCCGGAAATTGAAAAAGAGGATCCCGTCTTCGTCCGTGATGGTACCGGTGTCGGATCCGGGGCGGTCTTCAATAAAAACCGGGGAGACAAATTCATCGGTTTCACCCTGGTCATAGGCGGCCTGAATGGCCGCCACAGGATCGGGATACCGTTTTCCTTTCCCCGCAGTCATCAGGTCATACCCTTTTTGAACGCGGTCCCACCGGGTATCCCGGTCCATTGTCCAGTATCGGCCGGTAATGGTTTTGACCCGGCCGAACCCGTATTGATCCAGGTGCCGGACGAGCTGGTTCATATAAGTAATGCCGCTTTTGGGCGGAGTGTCTCTGCCGTCCAGAATGGCGTGAATGTATACGGTTTTGACTCCACGGATCCGGGCCATGTCCACCAGCGCCAGGGTATGGGAAATATGGCTGTGAACCCCGCCGTCCGACAGCAGGCCCATGAGATGCAGCGCCTTACCCTTCTGTTTTAAGGTATCCATGGCAGCAGTCAGCACCGGGTTGTCAAATAAAGTCCGGTCTTCAATGGCGGCATTGATGCGGATCAGGTCCTGGAGGACTCGCCGGCCGGCACCGATGTTCATGTGGCCCACCTCGGAATTTCCCATGGTGCCCACGGGCAGGCCCACGGCCGGGCCGGAACAAGCCAGCTGACAACAAGACGTTCGGGTCAGAAGATGGTCCAGAAACGGAGTGTCGGCCCGGGCAGCGGCATTGCCGTCCATCTGATGTTCATTGATACCCCATCCGTCTAAGATCATGAGAATGTTCACCGGTGTCGAAGTCGATGTCATGATGCGTTCCCCGACGACGGAGACGGGCTGTCAAATTCAGACAGATCCATTCGTGGCGCATCGCTCCACAGGCCTTCCAGATCGTAAAACGCCTTTGATTTTGTTTCAAATATATGGATGATCAGGCTGCCGTAGTCCAGCAGGGCCCATTCACCCTCCTTGATGCCTTCGGTTCCAAAAGGGGAGATTTGCTGTGATTTCAATTGGGAAACCACATGCTCGGCCAAAGAGGTCACCTGGCGGTGGGAGCCGGCTTCGACAATGACCAGGGTGTCAGCGTATGAGGTCAGGGATTTGACATTAATGGCAGTGACCGAACGGGGTTTCCGGCTGAACACATGAGTCAGATAGGGGGCCAGTGCTTGTGACGCATCAGTCATAAATACAATTTCCTTTCACGGATGATTTTTTCCACCGGAGCCGGAACCAGCTCTTTGATGGAAAGATGCTGTTTCACCCGGCTGCGTATCAGGGTGGATGATATGTCAATCAGGGGAACGGGGCACACCCGGACCGGTTTAAGCCTGTCATGGACAAACTGTTGCTTCCCCTGATCCCATGTGTAGCCTTTTGAGATATGTTCGTCAAGAAAGGATCGAACATCTGTGTGGACGAAGATGTCCTGTCTGGGCATGACAACAATGGACACGGCGGCAAAAATATCTTTCTGCCGTTTCCAGGACGGGGTATCAAAAAATGCATCAGATCCCATGAGAAGATAAAACCGGCAGGATTTTCCGTATCGCTGTTTGAACGCGAGAATCGTGTCAATGGTAAAAGAAGGGCCTTTCCGGGAGATTTCAATGTCTGATGGCACCAGCCCGTCTTTGTGTTCAAGACTTTGGACCACCATATCATACCGGTCTTTTGCCGTTGCCAGGTCGAACTTGGGTTTATGGGGTGGGGTGGCGGAAGGAAAAAAAAGATCTGGTCCAGCCTTATCTGCTGTCTGACATGGTCGGCAATCCGGATATGGGCCATGTGAAGCGGATTGAATGTACCTCCGAAAAGCCCGGCTTTCATTGAATTACTCTTTCTGAAGGCAGGATGCCAGATGTCTGATCAGCCTGTCAACCCCCTGTCCGGTGGCGGCGGAAATGGTGTGTACCTCAAGCTCCGGCGCTGCCCGGCAAAAACTGGCGACCCGGTAATCAGTACCGGCCAGATCAATTTTATTGAGCACAACGATTTGATTTTTGTCTGCCAGAGACCGGCTGTAAAGATGCAGTTCCCTGTTAATGGTGGTATATGCTGTCAAGGGGGATTCGGGATCAATGGCACCGGCATCGATCAGATGGATCAATATGCCGGTCCGTTCAATATGTTTGAGAAACTTTATTCCCAGTCCGGTGCCCTGGTGGGCACCTTGAATCAGCCCTGGAATGTCGGCAACGGCAAACGGTTCACCGAACGGCGGTGTCACCATGCCCAGGGTGGGGGTCAGGGTGGTGAACGGATAGGCTCCGATTTTGGGCTGGGCCGCGGACATGGCCGCGATCAGCGTTGATTTGCCGGCATTGGGCAGACCCACAATTCCCACGTCAGCCAGCAATTTCAGTTCAAGTTTGAGCTTTTGTTCGGTTCCGGGGAGTCCGGGCTGGGAATACCGGGAGCCCGGTTGGTGGAAGTGGCGAACCGTTTGTTTCCCCGTCCGCCTTTTCCCCCTGGGCGATGATATATTCGTCTCCTTCACTGGTGAGGTCGACAATAGTCTGAAGAGTATCCGCATCCCGGACCAGGTTCCCGGCGGCAGGTCGATATAACAGTGACTGCCGTTTTTCCGTGTTTCTGACGGCCCATCCCCGGTGATCCGTTCTGTGCCCGGTGGGTCTTCTGGCGGTGCAAGTCATATAGGGTGCGTTTGCCCCTGTCCACTCTTAAGATGACATGGCCCCCATCCCCGCCGTCCCCGCCGTCCGGCCCGCCCCGTTCGATGAACCGCTCTCTTCTGAAAGAGGTGCATCCAGGGCCCCCGTCACCGGATTGAATGGTGATTACCGCCTCATCAACGAATTTCACGCGGCATAGACACTGACTTTTTTACGGTCACGGCCTTTTCTTTCAAAGGTCACCACACCGTCGATCATGGCAAACAGTGTATAATCCTTTCCCATCCCTACATTGTTTCCCGGATGGATTCTGGTACCCACCTGCCGGACAATGATGTTGCCGGCTGAAACGGTCTGTCCGCCGAATTTTTTAACCCCCCGGCGCTGGCGTTTGAATCCCGGCCGTTTTTTGAACTGCCGGCAGCTTTTTTATGAGACATGTGTCACATCCTTTCTGGTTTCAATTATGCGGAAATGGACGCAATTTTAATCTGGGTGTAATGCTGGCGGTGGCCCTGCATTTTGCGGTACCCTTTGCGCCGTTTGTATTTAAAGACCAGCTGCTTTCTGTCCCGTCCCTGTTCCACGACATGGGCCCGGACCACAGCGTTCTCCACCATCGGGTTCCCCACTGTGAGGGTTTCTCCGTCTGAATACAGAAGCACATCGTTGAATTCAATTTCCGAACCTTCGGTTCCCGCCAGTTTTTCAACTTTCAGGATCTGATTCTCCTGAACCCTGTATTGCTTACCGCCGGTTCTGATTACTGCGTACATGGTTAAACTCTCCTTGTCAAATCAATCTGTCCTGTCACTTTAGGTCGATTAGAAATATTATAAAAAACTCTTAATACTATAAATTTCTTGATTATTTGTCAATCATAAAATTAATTTCACTCCGGAACAGAGAACCGTCAGAAACAGGCGAAACACGCTGATTTTTGAAAATAACATTTGCAAAACATAAATGTCAAAGATAAAAAAAGCATGATCGGGCAGGCACTGGCACGGTACTTTCTGCAACAAAGATAAAAACGGCGCCATCTATTGGGCGCGGGCATCCATTGCACCGGTCCGGGATCCTCAGAGGAAGGTGTCCCATTTTGTGGCGGTCAAGAAAAATATCACCCAGCGGCTGCAGTGCGAAAACGAACTCAAACAGGCCAAAGAATCGGCTGAGCAGGTCAACCGGGCAAAATCCGATTTTCTGGCCTGAATGTCCCATAAACTTGCGGACCCCGCTCAATGCGATCATCGGATTTTCCGGAGTGCTCAAGGAGCAGTATTTCGGGCCTCTGGTTGACAAACAGCAGGAATATGTGGATGATATTCTGGAAAGCGGCCAAACATAATATCACTCTGAACAAAGAAATGACCACTGGGATTCAGGAACAACAGATTATCGCCGACAACCGAAGACTCAAACAGATCATGTACAATCTGCTTTCCAATGCAGCCAGATTCACCCTGGACGGCGGTACCATCACCGCCAAAGGAAATTTCATGAAGGAAACCGGAACCATTCTGATTGTGGGAGATGAGCCCCGGAACCGAAAGCTGTTCAAAGATGTGATGCAATACCGGGGCTTCACAGTGCTGGAAGCCAGAAACGGCCGGGAAGTGGTCGCTCAGGCAAAACGGTATCATCCGGATCTGACATTGATGGACATCCAGAGGACCCTCATGGACGGCATCACAGTCACCCGGATTTTATCCGGCAGGCCTCCATGGTCATCCAGGAACGGACCCTGCTGAAATGAAGACGACATCTTGGGTTTCCGCCCCATGCCGTCACTGCCCTCTGGATTTTTTGCAAAGATGGGCCGGGTTTACCGGTGGCGGGAAAAGCAGACAGAGGCGGTGTGGTTCAGTGTGACAGCCCGCCTGGATACTTCTTCGCCTTCGGATTTGCCGGCCGTGCTTGAAAAATGGATCGGCAAAGGATTGAAAATGATCCGGTGGCAAAATTCGCCCGATCGGGCGCAGAAGCCTGCCAATCTGTTATGGCAGACCGCCAAAGCCGGGATCTGGAACCATGTTTCCGCTCCGGATCTTTTTGAAAACGGAACGGATGCGGTTTTGGCGCGGTTTGTCCTGAACCATCCCCATGTGGTGCATTCCTTTGATCTGCCGCCGGATCGCCCTTTGCCTGAGATAACCCATGCCTATGAGGAAATCGATTCGTTGCCCGGCATTCCGTTCTGGCAGACCCTGGCCGGCCCGCTTGAGATTCTGTCTTACCTGGGGCAGTATCCGGCAGATCATCTGGTTCGGATGCGGTGGGCTCGCGGCATCCGGTTGGTTCTGGGCACGGAGATAGCTTTTTCTTTTAAGTCTCCGGCAGATCTGATGCCGGTCTGTCTGGATCAGATCCATGCCATGGTATTGGCCGGGGGAGCCGTCAATGCCACCCATGTCCGGTCCAATCTTGAGAACGCCTATCTGATCGGCTGTGCCATGGAAAACAAAAAATAGTGGGGTGTTCTTGCCTTAAACATCCCAGGCCTGCTTTGATCCAGCGATTGAGAACAGCCACAGGCATGGATTTTTCCGGATATGTGGAAAGGGGCTATACCTCTGTACGGCCCGAGTACCGGTCCCTGGGGGTGGGGCGCCGACTGCTGGAGGGGTTGACGGCCTGCGCTGGTCAATACAAGGTGTTTGCCGTCATTGACGAATCCAATTTGGCCACCCAAAAAATCGCCCGGTGGAACCGCACACGGAAAATCACCACCTATTTCAGTGAACAGACAAACAAGCAGATGGGCATCTGGATGCCGGTGCATATGCGCCCGCCAAAAAACAAAACAGTACCAATTCCGAACCGTTCCCGAAAGAAGATATCCAATGAACATCGGTGTTCTCACTATTCATGGCCTGGGGTTCCATCCCAACGGACGGCTGGACCAGGCCGCCCGGCACAGGGGACATCGCCTGATACTCATCAATCCGTATCAGCTGACCTGTGCGCTCAAAAACCAGGCCCCGGGGATTCACGGCTGTAGCGAGTCACTGACCGGTGATCTGCCGGATGTGTTACTTCCCCGCCAGGGATCGCCCATGGGGGAGTATGGATTTGTGATACTCCGGCAATTCCAGGCCATGGGTATTCCCTTAGTGAACGGTCTGGAGGGAGTGACCATTGCCCGGCACCAGTATATCACGCTTCAGATTCTGGCTGCTGCCGGAATTCCGGTGCCGGACACCTGTTTTATCACCCGGCAGACATCTCTTTTTGATGCGGTGGACCGGCTGGGGGGATATCCGTTGGTGGTCAAACAGCCCAGCGGAATGGGAGGGGACGGGGTGTTTAAAATCGATGGCCCTGATCAAGCCAGGTCCTGTGTGAATGCCCGGCTCGATCCGGTAAAAGGTCTGCTGGTTCAGCGGTTCTTTCCCCCGTCAGGGAGGCTTGATGCGAGGATTCTGGTGATCGGTGGCCAGGTGGCGGGAGCCATGACGCTTCTGCCGGCGGCAGATGATTTCAGAACCAATATCCATCGTCACGGCCGGGCAAAATCATTCAATCCCCCGGTATTATGGGAAAAGATGGCAGTGGCGGCGGCAAAGGCCTGCTGCCTGGATATTGCCGGAATCGACATAATGGGGACTCACCGTGATCTGCCCTGTGTCATCGAGGTCAATTATTCTCCGGGATTCCGGGGCCTGGAAGCGGCCTGCGGCATTGACATCGCCCTGCAGATCATTGATTTTGCCGCTGAAAAGGCCCGATCGCCGGTCATCAGGTTATAGGATGTCAAACGTTACAGACATGAGAAACAGAGAATAATCCAAAGGAAGATCCATGAAAATTACCCATATTCAACTGGAACGGGACGCCGGTTTTGCCGTGGCTTCAGCCCGGGTTCTGTTTGAAGACAGCGACCTGCCTGAAAAAAAAGTATTTTTCAAAACGCCGGAAGACCACGCCCGGGGGTTTTCTGCCAATCCGGACGCGTTTCTGACAGGATGTCTGCTGCCGGCCCTGCATCTGGGGGAAAAACGGGTGTTTGTGGACGGAGCGGTGTGTCCGTTTCTCAAAGAAGGGATTCAGGTGGCCATGCACCTCCTGTTCCACTGGACCCAGGGACGGTATACGCCTATTCCGATCGAATCCGCCACTGATGCGCACCGGCTTCCGGTCCACCCGGGCAGAACCGGGATGGTCATGTCCGGCGGCATGGATTCTCTGGCTGCGCTGCGCCTGAACCGTCTCAATTTCCCCGAATCTCATCCGGCCCATATCAAGGAGGGGTTTTTTCTCCATGGATTCGATATCGGCGGTGTGAGGGAGCGGGGCGCCAAACTGCAAGTGTTTGACCGGGCCGTCACCGCGATTTCCCGGATCACGGACGATGCCGGGGTGACGCTGGTGCCGGTGTATACCAATATCCGCCATCTGTGCGATGAGCGGGACCTTTGGCTGAACAGTTTTTTCGGGGCGGTCCTGGCTGCCATGGCCCATGGGTTCAGTAACCGGATTCATCTGATGTTCATCGGTTCGTCCTATGACATTCCCAATCTGCATCCCTGCGGGTCCCATCCGCTGCTGGATCCGGAATACTCCAGCTATGCCGTGAGAATCCGGCACCGGGATTATGAACGGTCCCGTCTGGAGAAAATCAGGATTGTCTCTCAGTGGGATACGGCATTTCAGAACTTCCGGGTCTGTCTGGCCAATGTCCCGGATCAGCTCAATTGCGGCCGTTGTGAAAAATGCGTACGCACCATGACCGAACTGACGGCACTGGGTCTGCTGGATAAAACCCGGGCGTTTGAAACCGATGAAATCACTTCCGAAGATATTTCACAGTTCGACATCACCATCCGGGTCCGGCCCCCGTTTTACCGGCCCCTGATCCCGCTGCTCAGGGACCGGGGGCGGGATGATCTGGCAGATACCATTGTCCGGCTGCTGAAAGCATCAAATGGGAGACCCTTATGATTTTTTATTCTGAACCAGAGAATGCAGGTGCCGGATGCGCTGGCTGAGCACCGAGCAGATCTGCAGGGCGATGCGGGGGAATTCCATGGCGGTTTCCTTGAATTCCTGTTTATGAAGAATCAGAAAACGGCTTGGGGTGATGGTTCGAATGGTGGCAGATCGGGGAGAATTGTCGATCAGGGCCATCTCCCCGAACGCTGCGCCGGAATCCATCTGATCGATCTCTGCCTGGCTTCCGTCCTCTTTTTCCATGATGACCGATACCTGGCCATTGATGATCAGATAAACGGTTTCGCCGATACTGTTCTGCTTGATCACGTCCTCATTTTCGGCCATTTCCATTTCTTCAGTCACCGAGGCGATGGCTGCCAGTTCCGAAGCGGTCAATCCCGAAAAGATATCGATCTCTTTCAACAGCAGTATTTTTTCCCCAAGGGATAATTTTTCCGGGGTATCCGCATCAGTTGTGGAATTTGTTTTTTTCAAGATCATATGGACTTCCTTTGAAATATGTGGATTTTCGGATTGGGTCAGGTTCTTGCCCCAATCCGAGACCGGTTTCAGATCAGGGATTTCCTTGATCAATCCCAGCCCCAGGATCACATCTACCCAGTCGGCCGAAGACAGCAGTTCCGAAGCGGCCTGTCTGCCGTCCGAAGAAAAGTCAGGGATTTTAACTTGTTTTTTCCCGTCGGCCAGGGCAACGGCCATGGTGGGGCTTTCCAGCAGCGGCAGCATGGTGTTGAAAGTCTTTCTGTCCAATATGTCATTGAGCAGCTCAATGGCATTGGCCCGTTGCCGGGTGTCGGCTGAAAAGATCCCTTGCCAGGCGGTCCGCATCCGGCCGCTTTGATCATGGATGGCCAGGACCCGGATGATATTTTCCAGAACCATTTCTTTTTTTTCCATCAGGTGCGTGATGGTCAGATCCCGCATAGGCCCTTGGGGGATATTTTCCAGAGAAGCGGCCATAGCCAGGGTTTCATAGGATTTTTCCAGGTTCTTTTTGGCAAAGATCAATACATCGAATTCTTTGATGTCCAGGGTGTCCAGCAGATTGAAAAGGCCTTTACGGATCCGGGTGGACGGCAGACCCAGGGATTCCACCAAAAGCCGCGGGTTTTGATAATCGGCGGCTTTAATTTTATTCTTGGCAAATTGATGGATATCATCCGATGGGTCACCGATCAGCAGAACGGTCTTCTGAAGGGTATCGTCATCGACAATGGACAACGCGTCCAGCGCAGCCATGCGGACGTCCATCCGGGGATGGGTCAGGTAATCCCGGGCCAGGGCATTGATGTCGTCGGTTTCAAGCCGGGACAATGCAATGATGATATCTGGAATGACAGGATCGATTTCCGCGCTTCTAAGGAGGTCTCTGAGCTGGGGGATCCATTTTTTATTGCGGCTCAATCCGGCACAGATGATGCCGGATTGCCGGTGCACAGGGTCCTGCTCCGCAAGCCAGTCCGAAATGAACTGGTCAAGCGTTTCCGGTTGGTCGGCGTGAATGCAAGCTCCGGCAAAGCCCCGGATCACAGGATGAGGATTGGTGAGAAAACCGGACACATCCGGATGATCCGCTACTTTGACATTGTGCCGGTGGATGAGTTTGAGAATGGCAATGGTGGTCTCGGGGCGGTCAGGGGACAGCCTTGGAATGAGGTCTCTGGCCGCCTTTGGACCTGATTCGGGTGTGATCAGTTTAATGAGTGCCACCTGGGTGGGTTCGTCCTGATTTTCCAGGTTTTTGATAATCAACTCATCCAGTCTTTCGGGTGAGAAGTTTTTCAGAAGCCGGGCATACCAAACGGCATCTTTTCCCCTGGCGGACAAAAAAGATGCCTCCAGGGTGGACAGGGTTTTTTCCTGGTTAAATATCTGTGCCAGTTCTTTTTGATCCATGGATTTGATGTCCAGCATATTTTTGGCGATCAGATCCAGCAGGATTTTTGAGTAATTGGATTTGAGCACGAACGGGGCCGCCACCCAGGCGATCATGAACGGCAGGGCCACCAGGGTCAGATACCGGGGATGAAACAGAGGCGTGGATAACAATATCAGAGAGGATCCTATGAACAAAGCAATTCGGACCACCGTTCCCCGCAGGAACGGCCGGATCATGTTTCGGTAGGATTCGGGAAACAGCCCGATGAGAATGCTGTTGGCCGGCATGTTGATGGTGGTGCGGATGATGTTGGTGGACATCCTGGCATACATGGCCGAAAAAACGTCAAATCGGAACAGAAAGGCGAAAAACGCGATCATGTAATTGAAAGGGTGGAACATCAGGGCCACTGGCAGGCCCCATTTGCCATAGATGCGGCCCACAAACAGAAGAATGAACAAACTGACGATATACAGGCTGCCTCTGAAATAACCGAAAAACTGGATCATGGCGCTTTCCGAGGCAAACTGTTCATTCACGGCATAGTTGAACTGATAGTTCATGATGGGGATCACCACGTTGGGCATGAACGTCAGGACCAGCACAATTTTGACCAGAATGGAATCCTTGATGAGCGGATAGACCCGTTTGATCTCGTCGATCATAGGCGGTTTCTTTTTGGCGGATTTTCCGGTTTTTTCCGTGTAGATCAAGGTGGCGTAGCTTCGCCCCATGGCCTGTATCAGCAGTGCACCCATGACAGTGGTGATCAGATACAGGTACAACAGGTTGTCCAGACTGAAAAGCCGTGCAAAATACGGGGTGCCGAAACTGCCCAGGATCAGTCCGATCACACCGCCGGCGGTAAGCAGCGGAAACAGTCGTTTGGACTGGCGGGTATTGAACAGATCGTTGCACATATTCCAGAACAACAAGGCCTGAAGCAGCTCAAACTGACTTTTAAGCATGAACAGCAGCGGGTACAGCAGCTCGATGCCGAACGGAATCAACAGACGGATGACAGTGACAATGATTCCCGAAAAAATGAAAATATAATACAGAAGTCTGGCACCGGAGGTCTTGCTCAAGAACATGGTGAGAAATCCGGTGATAAAAAAGGTGGCCACGGCATTGAGCATGTTGACCAGCGGCATGAATTCCACGCCGTACCGTTTCAGAAAAGCGGTTTCCGCATAGTTGTTCAGGATGATGCCTGAGCTGCGAATAATGAAAAGAAGGGCAGCCGTCCAAAGAAACAGGCTGATTTCCTCCTCATAAATTTTCAGAAAACTTAACAGTTTGACTCGCATCAATCCACCTCAAGAACCAGCCGGAACCCGGTAGTTTGATATCGGGCGCCGGGATGGGCGTAAGTCCGGTTGGCACTACGCATATACCAGCCGTACAGATACCAGCTGCCGCCCCGGCGGACCCGGGGCCGGGCAGAAAAAAGATCATACGTGTTGACGCCGGGTTCCCTGATATCGTCCGTATATTCATCCTGACACCATTCCCAGACATTGCCGTGCATGTCATAAAACCCCCATGGGTTGGGGGGAAAGGATGCCACCGGCGCCGGGCCGCCCACCGGCAGTCCGGTGGAGCGGTAGTATGTGTTGCACTTCCCATGTCGTTTCGGCGTATTGCCATACATGGCCAGACGGCATTCCGGATCATTGCCCCAGCTGTAGGCGGTGGCGGTTCCGGCCCGGCAGGCATATTCCCATTCTTTTTCCGAAGGCAGCCGGTATCGGGCCGTGTCCATTTGGTTTAACTTTCTGATGAATTTCTGACAGTCATAATAGGAGACGCGCGTCACAGGCGTTTGAGGGCCTCCCTGCTTTTTCAAAAGAATCGCTTTCCCCATAAGGGCCTGCCATTGTTCCAGGGTGACTTCGGTTTTCTGGAGATAAAACGGTTCGGAGATTTCCACCCAATGCCGGGGTTCGTTGCTTTCCCGGTGGGGTTCGGAATCCGGGCTTCCCATCTCAAATCTGCCGGGTTCCACACGGATAAACGTCATGCCCAGAAAATTGATGATATTTTTTTCCTGGGCCAGGCCGTTAGAGGCCAGGCAGAACAGGCCGATCAGGGCAATCCAGAAATATCTGGCACCTGTTCTTTTCGGCACACGGAAAAATCGCATCCGTGACAGCTTCTTGTTCATGATGGGGCATCCTGAATTTCTGGTTGTTCTCATGGCATGTGACAACGCATCATGCGTAAATCATTTTTGTGTATCCAATTACAATTTCTCATGATTGTCAAGCTTTAGATGACGCTCGGTCTGATGAAATCCCTTTGTTCAGATTTTTGTACCCCTGAAGCTGGATTCCTTTTTTGAGACATGCCTCTTTGATGATTCTGGCCCCCACCTGGTTCAATGTCATCTGGTGGTCCGGAATGGTGACATGAAAACCACAGTTGAAGGGCCCCAGCCGGATACTGTTTTCAACACCGTCATAGGTGTCATATATCGGGGTATAGGGGTGAGCGAACAGCCAGCGAAGCTGTAGGGTGGTGACGGTTTTCCCGGATAAACGCTGCATGAAGCCTTCCAGGTCACGGATGTCTTGTTCCGTCAGATTGTTCCAGCCCAGAATGACGTTGGCGTTGACCTTGAACCCGGTTTCGGTGCAGAATTCCAGGGTTTTGATCACGTCGGTCATCCGGGTGCCTTTGTTCAGATACTTCCACATGCGGTCTGAGGGAAATTCGATACCAAATCCCAGGGTACAGTCGGGAATAGTGTTTTCCATTTCGGCCACTGCCTCTTTCATGGCGCGGGTTTCCGCAGCTGCAGCCCGCATGAAAAACCGGTATTCCATATCCGGTTGCACAGGCAGCATGGGAAGCAGTTGCCGAATATGTTCCGGTGTCATGGAACCGGTATTGAGCCGCACGATTTTATGTCCATTGTAATCCAGATCCGTGAAAGCCAGATCTATCACCGGGCGTTTTCTGAAATGGGCGGCAGAGTGCTGGGCAATGGAACAGAACGGACATTTTTTCCAGTAACACTGGTTTTCAAGGGTATAGGAGAAATAGATCCGGGCATCATCCGGAATCTGCGATGGCAGTTTCAGGCGCCATCTGCCTGAAAATTCAGGCATTCCGAAAAACCCTTCCACGCTCTGACCGGTCATGACCAGATTCTTTGGCAGCGGTTTTTCCACCTTAAAATGTACCGACTGCCAGCCCGGTTTTCCCGTGCACCGTTCCGACGCCACCGGCCCGCCCACGATCACCTGGATGTCCGGATAGGCCAAAGCCCATAAATAGGCCTGGTACAGGTGATTCACATAACTGGCACTGACATGGATAGTGCCCTTTTTTATGGGCAGAGGAATCGGTTGATATGCCTCTTCTTTATACCATAGATCCGGGTTCAGTTCCAAAGGGATCCACAGAAACTCTCCTTTTCCGCTGCACAGGTCCCAGGTGTCTGAAAATCCGTTGCACAGGTCAAACCATCCACTGCCGGTCCGGCCGTAAAACTGGATGAAAAGCGTGTCTTTCACAATATCGGTCCTTCGTGTCTCAAGGTGAATAATCAGGGTGACTGGGGAAGAATACACCAAATGGAAAATTTATGTAAGAGTTTGACAATTTACCTGTCATGTCCTAAAAGAGGCAAATGCGTGGATTTTGAACCGGGACAAAATCACAGGCTCAGGAGGCCTTGAACACATATCATGGAAATCGCTTTCTTAATGGATGATCTGCGACAGATCGATCCGGAGTGGGACACCACGGCCCAGATCATGTACGAGTGCAATCAGCGGGGCCATGAAGTGTTTTTTCTGGAACCCCATGATATTTATGTCCGTAAAAATGAGGTGGTGGCGCGGATGCGCCATATTTCCGTACCCAGGAATCAGCATCTCAAAAATTACTGGGCAGACCTGATCTGCTGCCTGAACCGGGAAGAACTGATTTTTGAAACCGTGACCGATCTGGATGTGCTGTTTCTGAGAAAAAATCCGCCGATTAATCATGAAGCACTGGAGTTTCTGGGTCCGGTGAGCGATCAGGTGTTTATGGTGAACAATACTCTGGGCCAGCTCAGCTGCTGTAGTAAGGCGTATATTCTTAATTTTCCGGACATCATTCCGGAAACCCATGTATCCAGAGACCCCAGCCGGTTGAAAAAAATTATCGATGATTTTGGCGGCGCCATGGTGATCAAACCCCTGCACGGCCATGGGGGACATGGGGTGATCAAGGTCAGCAATCAGGACCAGGAAAATCTCAATTCGCTGATCAATTATTACGTCCGGGCGGGAAAACCGTATCCGGAACGTCAGCCCATCATGGTGCAGGAATATTTGAAACAGGTGAAGGAAGAGGGAGATGTTAGAATTCTGCTGCTGGACGGGGAGATTCTGGGCGCCATGGGCAGAAAATCTCTCTCCGGTGATTTCAGGACCAATGTCCATGCCGGTGCCATGGCGTTTAAACATGAGATCACCCCGGCCCAAAAGGAGATCTGCCGGCGCATCAAACCCAAACTAAGGCGGGATGGCCTGTATTTTGTGGGGATTGATATCATCGGAGACAAACTGGTTGAGATCAACTGCATCAGTCCGGGGGGAATTCCCCGGATCAACCGGTTCAACAATCAGAAGTTAGAAACAGATGTGGTAAATTTCATAGAGGAGAAAATCAGTGGGGCAGATTCAAAAAAAAACGACCAACTCATTCAACGATTTGTTTGACCTGAAAATCAGATTTTTTCCAATTGTGATGGCACTTGCCATCCTGGGGCTGGCTGTTGCCGGACTGTTTTCCTGCAGCGGACCAAAAGAACCGCCGTTTCTGAAAATCGGGCTGCCGGAAGAGCCCCGGTCGCTGAACCTGTGGCTGGGCACCGATGTCAACTCCCGAAATATTTTGTCCCAGATCTATCAACCGCTGTTTCGAAGGCATCCTGAAACCCTGGAAATGATTCCCTGGCTGGCAAAGGAAGATGCCGTGTTCAATGAAGAGAAATTGACCTACACTGTTAGGCTCAGGGAAGCCAAATGGTCGGACGGGTCTGATTTCACCAGTGCGGATGTGCTGTTCACCCGGCAGGTGTTTGCCGACTTCAAGATTCCCCGGTACCACAGTCAATGGCAGGTTGTTGAAAAAGTGGAGGCGCTGGATGACCATACGGTTGTGTTTCATCTGAAAGAACCGTCAGCCGTGTTTCTGCCCCGGGTCATGACCGCGCCCATGGTGTCGAAAAAAGAATGGGAACCGGTGTGCAAACAGGCGCTGGCCACGGAAAAACCCTTGCGGTATCTGCAGGACTATCAGGTGGACAATCCCCTGGGGACGGGGCCTTTCATGCTGCATGAATATCAGAAAGGCGCCTATATCCACATGATCAAAAATCCGCATTTCTTCGGCCAGGGCCAGACCATCGGCAGCCTAACGCTCGGGCCGTATGTGGACCATATTCTTTTCAACATTTACGGCACGTCGGATGTGGCGATTCTGGCGTTGAAAAAGGGAGATATCGATTATTACTGGTGGGATATCCAGCCCGGATACCTCAATGATCTGGAAGAAGATTCAGATATCGACCTTCACTTCAACAAAAAAAGCGCGCTTTACTACCTGGGATTCAATCTGCGAAAACCCCCGTTTAATGACAAGATTCTGCGTCAGGCCGTGGCCACCGTGGTGGACAAGGGGTTCATTCTGGACCGGATTCTCCAGAATCACGGCAATCCCATGCATTCCATCGTGCCGGCCGCAAACCGTTTCTGGCACAATCCGGATGTGAGAAAGTACGGGGAGGGAATGGATCAGGAAACGCGAATCAAGACCGCCGTTCAGATGCTTTCCAATGCCGGATATTCCTGGGAAACTCCCCCGGTGGCTCCAGACGGCAGCCTGAGAAAACCCTCGGACATTCGGCTGCCTTCCGGTGAAAAAATGGAAAAATTCGTGATTTTGACACCCCCGGCCGATTATGATCCCAAGCGGGCGTTTGCCGGCACCATGATCCAGGAATGGCTCAGACAGCTGGGCATGCCGGCCTTTGCCAGGCCCATGGCATTCAATTCCCTGCTGGAAACGGTGAAAGGAAAACACGATTTTGACGCGTTTGTCCTGGGGTATGGCAAACTGGATCTGGACCCAGGTTATCTGGCCTCGTTCTTTTCCTCGAAAAACGATAATCCCAGGGATTGGAACATGAGCGGTTACCGGAATCCGGCATTTGACAAACTGGCGGAAATGCAGATGATGACCGTGGATGTACAGGCCCGGAAACAATTGATTTTCGACATGCAGGCCCTGCTCCTGGAAGATGTGCCGTATTACCCGCTGTACAATCCCCACATCATTGAGGCCACCGTGAACAAACGGTTCACCGGCTGGGTGGAACGGGTGGACGGTATCGGTAATATCTGGTCGCTTTGCATGGTCAAACCCGTGGATTAAACGATCAGGGATTTTATTCGATCATATGGCTAAGTCCGGTTATATCCTGTTGAAGCTGGTGGAGGTCGGGGTCATTTTTTTTGTGATTCTCACAGCCTTGTTTTTTCTGTTCCGGCTGTCTCCGGGTGACCCGATCTCCAAAATGGTGGATCCCATGCTGACGCCCGAGGATATGGCCCATCTGATTCAACAGATGGGGCTGGACCGGCCTATGTGGGAGCAGTATCTGATCTATGTGAAAAATTTTTTCACCGGTCATTTCGGCGTGTCCTTTCATTACGGGGAACCGGTGGCAACCATCATTGCGGACAAACTGAAATGGACCATCCTTTTGTTCACCACGTCCACATTTCTGGCCGCAGTGGTCGGGGTGTTTCTGGGCAAAATAGCAGCTTGGCATAAAGGATCCCGGTTGGACAATGTCATGTCCATATCCGCCCTGGTCTGTTATACCCTGTTTGTCCCGTGGTTCGCTCTGCTGCTGCTCTGGATTCTGGGTTTCAAACTGGGTTTGTTTCCCCTGGGCGGGGTGTTGACACCGGCCTTGTGGATCACCAATGCGCCGGTGATCACCCGGGTTCTGGATGTGCTGCATCACCTGATGCTGCCGCTTCTGACCCTGTTCGTCATCAACCTGGGGTCTTATCTGCTTCTAATGCGGTCCTCCATGCTGTCGGTGCTCAGGGAGGATTATATCCTGACGGCCCGGGCCAAGGGATTGAGTGAAAAAGTGATCCGGAACAAACATGCGGCACGCAATGCGGCCCTGCCTGTGATTACTTCCGTGGGATTGTCCCTGGCGTTTTCCATCAACGGGGGCGCGTTGACCGAACAGATCTTTACCTGGCCCGGCATCGGAAAGGAACTGATATTTGCGGTGAGCAACAATGATTATCCCTTGGCCCAGGCCTGTTTTCTTCTGATCGCGCTGGTGGTGCTGTGTGCCAACCTGATCGTGGACCTGCTGTATGCCTGGCTGGATCCCCGAATTACGTATTAGCCTAAGGATATGTCAGTGCTGAACAAATATTTTGTGTCACGGTTTTATAAAGGATGGCGGATTTTTATTCAAAATTCTCTGGGAAAAACCGGAGTGACGATCCTGGGCGTGTTCATGGTCATGGCTGTTACGTCTTTTGTGGTGCCGCTCATCGATCCTATGTATGATCCCATGACCGGGATCGATCCGGATATCAAACTCTCCACAGGACCCAGCCTTGCCCACTGGCTGGGTACGGACAATGTGGGAAGAGACATTCTGGCACAGCTGCTGGAAGGGGCCAAAGTGGCATTTATTGTGGGCCTGTCTGCTGCGTTTTTCAGCATTGTCATCGGAACCCTCATCGGCATGATTGCCGGATATGCCGGGGGGCTTTTGGATGCTTTTCTCATGCGCCTGGCCGATGTCATCATGGTGCTGCCCTCTCTGGTGATTCTGCTGATTTTGGCCTCATTGTTCGGTCAATTCAATATTTGGATCATTGTATTTATCATTGCCATCATGCGCTGGCCCGCGGTTTCCCGGGTGATCCGGTCCCAGACTCTGTCGTTGAAGCACCGGCCGTTCATCGAAGCGTCCCGGGTTGCCGGGGCCTCTCATGTCCGGATTGTGCTGCGGCACATCATGCCCAATGTCCTGCCATTGGCGTTTCTGTACATGACCTTCCGGGTGACGTCCGCCATACTGGTGGAAGCGGCCCTGTCCTTTTTGGGGTTCGGTGACCCCAGTCAGGTGAGCTGGGGCATGATGCTTCAATGGGTATGGAAATCCGGGCATATGTTTGAAGCGCCTTACTGGCTGATTCCGCCGGGACTGTGTATCTCCCTTTTGACCCTGGCGTTTTACATGCTGGGAAGGGCCATGGATGAGGTGTTGGATCCCCGTCTGCGAAAGGAGGGGCAGGCTGAATAAGATGTCGTTGCTTTCGGTAGACAATCTGACCATCGGATACCAGACCCAGAAAGGGCTGCTCCGGGCCGTGGATCGCATCAGTTTTGATCTGGAAAGGGGAGATTCCCTTGGGTTTGTTGGGGAATCCGGCTGCGGCAAAACCACCATCGGCATGGCGTTGATGGGATTGCTGCCGGAAAACGCCGAGATTCTGGAAGGACAAATGCGCTTTCAGGCCCGGGATCTGGTATCTTTGACGGAATCCCAGTGGCAGAAGATCCGGGGGGCGAAAATCGCCATGATTTTTCAGGCGGCCATGAATGCCCTGAATCCGGTGTTGCCGGTGGGTGACCAGATCAAAGAGGCGATTGTCACCCATCAGCCGGATATATCGGATACCGACCTCACAGACCGGATGAAAGGGTTGTTCGACCTGGTGGATATTCCGGTTGAACGGATGAACAACTACCCGCATGAATATTCCGGCGGCATGAAGCAGCGGGCTGTCATCGCCATGGCGCTGGCCTGTGATCCGGCCTTGATCATTGCTGATGAACCCACTACCGCCCTGGACGTCATTGTTCAGGATCAGATCCTCAAAGAGATCAAAACGGTGCAGCAAACCACCCGGACCGGCCTGATCTTCATTTCCCATGACATTGCCGTGGTGGCATCGGTCTGTGAGAAGATCTGTGTGATGTACGCCGGCCAGATCGTTGAGACCGGTACCCGAAAAGAGGTGTTCACATCTCCCCGGCATCCCTATACCCGCATGTTGCTGAGCTCCTATCTGTCTTTGGACAATCTTAACGATATCAAAGTCCCGGACATGAAGGAATCCCCGGATCAGATGACCGATACTAAAAAATGCCGGTTTGCCGTCTCCTGTACGGCCTGTTCCGATGGCTGTACCGGCCGATTCCCAGACTGGATCGACATATCCCCCACCCACAAGGCATTCTGCTGTAATCCGGAAGTGATCAGGAGGGGACATGGAAAAAAATGATTCCAGAAACAGGCTGTTGGTTGAAATGAAGCAGGTAACCAAAGCCTATATGCCCCGGAAAAAATTTTTGCACAGCCCTCCCGGAAATTACTGGCGCTGAACAGCATTGACCTGGGCATCGAAGAGGGAGAGACTTTCGGCTGGTGGGACAGAGCGGGAGCGGTAAAACCACCACCGGACGACTTCTGGTCAAATTGGAGTCTCCCACGGCCGGAGAGATCTATTTTGACAAAATCCCGATCAGTCAGCTGAAAGGCGCCCGGTTAAAGGCGTATCGCTCCCGTGTTCAGATGATTTTCCAGGATCCCTACCAGAGTCTGAATCCGCATCTGTCCATTGCCGAAACCCTGCTGGAACCATTGATGGTGCAAAAAATCGGTACTCCGGCCACCCGGATCGAAAAAGTGGTTCATACTTTGGATACAGTGGGGCTATCTCCGGGAGAAGCGTTCTGCCGCCGGTATCCGCACCAGCTGTCCGGAGGGCAGCGCCAGCGGGTGGCCATTGCCCGGGCCATTGTACTTGAACCGCAGTTCATCGTGGCAGATGAACCCACCTCCATGCTGGATGCCACCATAGCCATTCAGCTGTTCAAACTGCTGGGAGAGATCAAGCGAACCTTTGGCATGACTTTTTTGTTCATCACCCACAACCTGGCGGCTGCCCGATATATGTGTGACCGGATCGCGGTCATTCACGAGGGGCATATTGTGGAAGTGAACACGGCAGACAACATTATCCGGCATCCGGAACATCCGTATACCAAAAAACTGATCAAAGTCCAGCCCGGATTCAAATACAGCCGGTGATCATGGAGCACTGTGTGGCACCCTGACAAACCGGTCCGGCACCGGGTCATAACCTGCCGGAAATGTCTGAACGAAACGGGTGACAGCAGGTCGGTGCCGGCCAAAAACAGTGACGTCACGGAAAACCGGAAGATATCAAAAAAGGCGTCATCCGGGCCGGACTGCAATTGGTCAAAAAGGGTTTCGCCGGATAATTTCCCATACCGGGATTCGAGACGGCCGGCCTCCTCTTGGATCAATCGGGCGATGATCCGTTTCTGGGTATCATGGCCGGACAGATACACCGTGATGGCCTGAAAGAAAAAAGACACTGCATACCTCCTGGATTGACCTACCGTGGTTTTGTCGCAGAAATCCAGGTGTGCGGCAATTTTTTGCCGGTACTGCAGTTTGCCCTCGTCACTGAGGCTCTGGTATCGACCGGCAGGAACAAACCGTTTTTTCAACCCCCGGAGGATGGATCGGGTCATCTGTTCTCTGCGGCGACGGGCAGGTTCTTCAAAAATGGTGAAATATTCCTTCAGGTTCCGCATCCCCGGGGGGGACAGATCCATGGATCCGTTATCCAGCAGAATATTTTCCACCTGAACGTCGAGCAGGCGGGACAGATGGAACCGGGTGTTTGGTTCCCCCACCACTTCCAGGGGTTTGAAATAATCCACCAGCAATGCCTGACGTCCGATTTTTTTTTCGGAAAGACGGATGTTTTCCGGGTGACCGGCAGTTTTTGTGGCCCATGGGATACAAGGCGCTGGTAAAGGTTGGAATGATGATAAAGATTCCTTCGGGGGTGACTTCCGTGCCATAGGCATCGGTGATGGAGGATTTGATATGGATGAAATCTTCATCCAGGCCGGCGGGATCAGCAGATCATTGGAATCATGCTGCTTTTGTAAATGTATACCGGCGGATGCTTCCAGAGCGGCAACCCGGTTCCGGTTTTTGTCGGTAATGCTGACGGAAACCGGGATGTTGTTCTCATGGAGACGGAGCAGGACCTGTTTTTGTTTCCGGGGCACTTTGGTGATCAGGCTGAATTGTGCTTGATGGGCAAAGGGAATCAGCAGATCGGCAAGCGAACGGGGATCGTCTTTCCAGTCCAGGGGATCAGATGCCCCATACAAGGCCGGATCTGTGTTGCCGGCTGCGATGAGTCTTTCCAGAAGCGTTCGGGCGGCGGCGAATGAAAAATGGGCACGGACACCGGGCAATGCCCACTCATTGCAACGTCTGCAGAAATGGGAACATCCGGATGTCAGCTGGACGGTGATGGCATTTTCAATCACCCGGTCCAGCTGCCAGAAGGCCAGGTCCGCCCGGTTCCGCCACACGTCAAAATCAATGTGACAAATACGGTCCTGCCGGGCTTTCACCCGGTCGGCCAGCAATGTTTTCAGTTCTTGAAACGGGGCCGAAAGATTGACAGAGGGGGATGTGACAAATTCGTAGAATCGAAGAAAAGCGGCCTGAACCTGCCGTAGTATTTTTTCCCGGGTTTCCCCGGGATACGGCAGGCCGTGCCTGGCATGGGCTGAAATCTGCAGATACACCTGCCTGGTCTGTTCCGGGTCTTTGCTGTAAATGGCTGCCAGAAAACGGTTTTTCAGGGCTTCCAGGAATAGATCCTGGGAATCTGAAAGCCGTTTGTTTCCAAAGTGGTTCATTGCAGGTGTCTGTCATTTGAAATGAAACAGGGGAGGCCGTTTCGGCGCTCCCCTGTTTCGCATTTTTCAGGTGCCAGTTGACAGGTGTCACGACGTCAACCGGCATCAGCCGTTCATCAGCCGTTCACCTCTTCCTTGACCGTGGTGGCCAGTTTGTACAGAATGGTCAGCACCAGAAATCCGGTGGCATAGACCCCTAAGGTGATAATGATTTCCTGACCCGTTGGCGCGTATTCGGTCACATGATGCAGGGGGGAGGGAACAAATCCGCCGGAGATCATGCCCAGTCCCTTGTCGATCCAGGCACCCACGAAGATCATGGCACAGGCCACCGGCAACAGGACATAATTGGATCTGAATTTTGGGATCACCAGCATGACGGCACCAATCCCCATCAGGATGAATCCGCTCCACATCCAGGGCACCAGGGCGTTGTATCCGTGGTATCCGAACAGTAGGTACTGGAGATGGGTTTTATGTCCGGGAATACCGGAATAATAAACCACAAACACTTCGCACAAAAAGAAGAACAGGTTGGCGACAATAGCGTAACATACGATTTTGGACAGGGTCTGCATGGCTTCCCAGCCCGGATCGAACTTGGTAAATTTCCGGATGATGTAACACAAAATGATCAGAAACGCCGGTCCTGCGGCAAAGGCGGAGGCCAGAAACCGCGGGGCCAGAATTGCGGTGAGCCAGAATCCTCTGCCCGGCAGACCGCAGTACAGGTATGCGGTCACGGTGTGAATCCCGATGGCAAAGGGTATGGACAAATAGATCAGGGGCTTGGTCCATGCCGGGGGTGTGACCTGATTACGTTCCGCCTCCAGCACTTTCCAGCCGATGACAATGTTTAAAAACAGATACCCATTTAAAACGAGCATGTCATAAAACAGCATGGAATGCGGAGTGGGATACAGCAGCACATTAAGCATGCGCACCGGCTGGCCCAGGTCCACGATGATGAACAACAGGCACATGATCAGACTGGCTACGGCCAGAAATTCCCCCAAAATGGTGATCCGGTGAAATTTTTCATAATCGTGCAGGTAATAGGGAATGACCACCATGACTCCTCCGGCGGCCACCCCCACCAGAAAGGTGAAGTTGGCAATATAGAATCCCCAGGACACGTCCCGGCTCATGCCCGTGATCATCAGTCCGTTGAAGAACTGATCCAGGTAGGCGATTTTTCCGATCCCGATCACTATCAGCAGAAAGATGATCCACAACCAGTAATTTTTACTTCCTTTGACAGCTATCTCAAGCATATGCGCCTCTCTTAAACGATGTAGTAAACAGAGGGTCCCGTACCCAGGGACTGTTTACGTCTGATTGTATACTGTTCACCGAGAAGCATCCGGATCTCTGAATCCGGATCTTCCAGGTCCCCCACCACAATGGCGCCTTCCGAAGCTTCCACACAGTGCGGCAATTCACCTTTGGCAAGCCGCTCGGCACACAGGTTGCATTTTTCCACCACCCCTTTGGACCGGGTGGGGAAATCCGGATCGGTTTCTGCGATAAACGGCCGGGGATCCCGAAAGTTGAAACTTCTGGATCCATAGGGGCAGGCCGCCATACAGAACCGGCATCCGATGCAGCGGTGAAAATCCATAATCACAATACCGTCTTCCCGTTTGAACGTCGCCTGGGTGGGGCATGCCTGGACACAGGGGGCGTTTTTGCAGTGGTTGCACAGAACCATGAACGGCAGGTGGTGGTATTTTTCCGCCAGGTATTCATCTTCCTTGTCCGGGAAAGCATAGTGGAACTTTTCCTTCCAGATCCACTTGATTTCCTGTTTATGGTCTACCGGCCGGATGCCGGGAAATGCCTGTTGATCCACTTCATGGGTAAAATCCGGTACATTGTGCTGGGAGTGGCAGGCATGGGTGATTTTTTTGGCCAGTTTGTCGTCAATTTTTTTGACATCAATGACCATCCCCCACCGTTTTGCATGAAGGGCATTTTTGTTTTTTATTTTGGAAGCAGCCCCCGGGCCGTGGGAGTCCGAGGCTGCAAAATTCATTGCCGGAGCTGCCCCCAATCCGATGGCGGCAATGCCGGCCACTTTCAGAAATCGTCTTCTGCTTTTTTCCATCATTCAATCTCCTTGGGGTTTGTGTGACACTCCCAGCAATATGGATCTACCGAGGTATAGGTATGACAGGCGTCACAGAATTTGGCTTTGTCTTCATGACAGCCCAGGCAAGAGTCCTCTCCGGTGGACAGGCTCATATTGAAGGAATGGCCGTTGGCTGCCATATAAACCCGGTCCGCATCACGCACCACCGCATCCCGCCACTCATCCAGCAGAGACATGTGGTTGGCCCGCATCTCATATTTGTCCAGGACACATTTTTTTGCTTCTTTGGCAAGACCCAGCAGTTCCGGTTCCGGAGCCGCCTGGGTGGTGGTCACCAGATTGAACCAGAACGGGGAGAGCACGGCCAGTACAAACACGGCCAGTCCGGTAACGATCATGTTTTTGTCATGTTATTCCTCCTCTTCGCAACCCGGCAGCGGTTCCATTCTTAAGTCTTCGGTTCGTTCCTTTTCTCCGGGCAGAATCAGGGCATTGCCCACCAGTTCATGAATCCCTGCCACTTCCACTTCCGGGACCCAGTATTCACACAGCGTGGACAACGCGGCCCGGTCGATGGCACAGATGGTGCCCAGGGTATTGACCCCGTATTTTTCATGAACATGTTTCAGGGCTGTGGCCCGGGGCAGGGCCCCTGCCATGCGCAGTTCTATGTTCTCACCGGCGTTAAGCCCGGCGCCGGACCCACAGCAGAACGTGTTTTCCCGAATGGTGTTGGGCGGCATTTCATAGAAATGGTCGCACACGTTTTGGATCACATACCGGGGTTCATCCAGAAGTCCCATGCCTCTGGCAGGGTTGCAGGAGTCATGGAAAGTCATGATCCGGTTGGCATTTCTGCTTTTGTCCAGCTCCAGCTTACCGTGTTTGATCAGATCGGCGGTGAATTCCGTGATATGCACCATTTTGGTGGAGGCGGCATTGTGGAATTTGGTGCCGGTGATGGGATTCACCGGGACTTCCAGAAAATCGGCCGGTCCGTTCATGGTGTCCATATACTGGTGGATCACCCGCCACATATGGCCGCATTCACCCCCTAAAATCCATTTCACGCCCAGCCGTTTGGCTTCATAGTACATCTTGGCGTTTAACCGTTTCATGGTTTCATGAGAGGTAAAAAATCCGAAGTTGCCGCCTTCGGAGGCATAGGTGGACCAGGTCACATCCAAGCCGTATTTTTCCTTGAGGTACTGGAACAGGATCAGGTATCCCTGGCAGGTATAGGTGCCGGGATCGGCAAACACATCACCTGACGGGGTGATGAACAGAATGTCGGCCCCTTTTTTCTGGAACTGGGGTGTACAGTCCACGCCGGTGATTTCTTCGATGTCTTCCACAAAGAACTCCAGCATGTCCTTGAAGGCATGGGGTTGAATCCCCAGATGGTTTCCCGTCGTGTAGCAGTTGGATACCGGGGTGGCAATCCAGTCGATGTTCAGACCCAGCAGGTTGAGCAGTTCCCGCCCCATGATGGTGATTTCTGCTGTGTCAATGCCGTAGGGACAGAACACGGAACACCGCCGGCATTCAGTGCATTGGAAGAAATAATACCACATCTCCTTGAGCGCATCCAGGGTTAGAGGGCGGTTGCCCCCTAAACGCTGGCCCCCGGGAATTTTCTGCAAAATTTTTCCGGCGGTAGTAAAATCGTTTCTGTAAACGGATCTGAGCAGTTCCGCCCGAAGTACGGGCATGTTCTTTGGATCTCCGGTGCCCAGAAAGAAGTGACATTTGTCAGCACACGCTCCGCAACGGACGCACACATCCATGAAAATTTTGAATGTTCTGAATCGCTCCAGGCGTTCCTTAATTCCGTCATGGATAATCTGCTGCCAGTTGTCGGGCAGTTTCCAGTCTTCCTCGGTTGGGTTCCAGCTTCTTGCATTTGGCAATCCCAGCGTTTCCACACTTTCCGGCTTGGCGGCATAACAGTACATGCCTGGCCGGATCTGGACGGATTTGGTGGTGTCCAACCAGTTGCCGGAATCCGTACCATAGTCTATTTTATCCAGTAATTCATCTGGTGTCAGTTCGTCGGCCATTGATTACTCCTTTTTTTCCACTGGCAGCCCAGCTTCGATCATTTTGTCTCTGAAGTGATCTTCATACTGCTCATAGGTATGAATCGGCACATCATAATTCCAGGGGTTCACATGCCGTTTCGCCCGGGTGTTGTTGGCCATGTTCCTTGTGGGGCTAAGAAAAACACCGCCCAAGTGCATGAGCTTGCTGGCCGGAAAATAGGCGAACAGAATACTCACCAGAAACAGATGGGCATAAAACAGGTTGGCGACGCGTCGGGAATGGTGGGACTGAATGTGACTAGACCCATGGTCATCTCCTTGACGGCAAGGATATCCACTTTAGTGAAGTACCGCATGGAAATACCGGTGATGGCAATGCCTAAAATCAAAAATAAAGGGAAGTAATCCGATGCCTGGGAGATATAGCGGACCTTCTGGTCAAACAGCCGTCTTGCCAGCAGAAACAGCACCGCTGCCGGAAGCACCACGCCCGAGAGAAACAGGCCGGGCAGTCCGACCTGAACAATGCCGTCCAGCGCTTCTAAGAACTGAAGGGATGAGGGGACCGGGGCAGTGAAAAACCGGAAGTGTCTGAGCAGTACCACCAGAAATGCATAGTGAAAGGCCAGGGCCGCCACCCACAGGAAAATTTCCCAGGAATAGGTGATCCGATTGGATGCATTGCGGTTGAAGGCTGCTTTTGTGTTACGGAATAAAGACCTGAACAGAAAGATTTCAAGCAACATCCGCACGAATACACCGGAAGCGGTATCAGGGTTGTCAATGCGGTTCTGTTTAATCCAGGGAAGCGATTTCTGCTGCCCGCAGGTCGTGGGAATCCTGAAGGGGACCGCTGACCTTGCCCAGCCCATCACCTTGATGACAAAGCCGATCAGAAAGGCAATGACCGCCAGATAAGGGAAAACAATCCCGAAGAACCACCCAAGCCCTGCTCCCGCCCCTGTGTACGCCACTAGAAAAAGCAGAAAAACTGCTGCCAGGGGGATCAAGTACTTTTGTGTCATGTTATAACCACCTCTTGATTATATGCCGGACAAACCTGAATTCTGTCAGGCATGTTAAGATTTTTGTGAGCCAAGCAGGTCCTCCTCCTTGAGCTCCTTTACCAAACCTGCCCTTTCAAAGGCTGCGTGAATCCGTCTTTTGCTTTCCATTGCCTTTAAAAGGAATATATCCTCTCTGCATTTCATCAGCCGGTTGAACCCGGCCAGAATCACCTGATCCACCATCCGGTCGAATTCCCGGATATGGGCTGAATCCATGACTGTTTCACCGATTTCTTTCAGAAAAAAAATAAAGCGCACTGCATCCGCAGCTGAAAAGGCCTGAACTGCCCGGATTCGAATGACCGGATCCAAAGCTCTTTCCAGGGTGTCAGGGGTATAATCCGATGCCAGGAGATGCAGGACGTCTTCCAATGTCTCCCGGGTGACTGCGCCGACTGGGTTGTCAAACCGGTCCGCGTCTTTTCCCAGGATTTTTGCGGACTGGCGGGGGTAGGTGTCAATGGTTGCCTGGAACCACTTTTTCAGGAACACGTTATGATTGCGCTTCAAAGACTCTTTCAGGGTCATTGTTACCCGTCTTTTTTTTAAAATGTGCTTGCAATACTGCCTGTTTCAATCGTTAGAAGGATATAAACTTACTTAAAATGTATGTCAAGGGTAAAACCACCGGCCGTTCGCGCAGGTTGTCATGGGATATTTCTTTTTTTTTTTGTTGCATTTAGGCTATCTATGAGACAGAAATGATATACAAAAAATTTCGTTATCCGGAAAAAACAACAAATGTCGGAAGAAAGAAGAATGAAAAAATTGAGCTGGCCGGTTTCAGGTGTGATGATTGTTTTTTGTATGATGCTCTTTGATATCGCCGGGGCTGAACCCCATAAGCTCGGGGTGTCGGCAGGATATGGACAGAGCAAGGACAATATCGATGTGTTTCGTTTCGGGATTCAAAAACCATTTTCTTCTCAATGGTTTGTATCCCGGGCCGGGGCTTTGTCCGGATATTTTGAACTGTCCTATAACCGGTGGGATCAATCCAATGATACCACGCACGGGGTGGGACTTTCTCCGGTGTTTGCCTACTATTTTAAGCCGGTCTGCCCTAAAGGGATTATTCCTTATATCGAAGGCGGGATCGGTGTGGCCTATATTGATGAGTATAGAATTGGCGGTCGGAATCTGTCCAGCAATTTTCAATTTGAAGACCGTATCGGTATTGGCGTGCTGTTCAACCGGCTGGATATCAAATTCGGGTATATGCATTATTCCAACGCAAACCTGGAATCGCCCAATGACGGGATAGATATGTGGCTGGGTACGCTGGCTTGGCGATTTTGAGAATCAGAGATGGATCATTATTATAGGGAACGGTTCCATGTTCAGCAGGATCTGATCAAGGCGATTGCGCCGTTGAGTGAGACCGCCGATATCATCGAAATGGTCAGAGAAAAACTGCGGTCTCTGATCCCCCATGCCATGGAAGTGTGTGTGCTGCTGCTGGACCCGGATGCGGCGGAATACACCAGTCCGTTGCAGTGTGCGCTGTATGACCGGCCGGTGAGCTGCCAGTCCTGCAAACGGGACCGGCCGGCGGTCCAGCAGGCCATTGCCAGGGAAAAGGCGGTGGTGATGTCCGACAGTGAACCGATAGCCCGCCCGGACGGGTCCCAAATGAAAGTGGGATCGGAGTATGCCATGCCGGTGTTTGTGAATGACCGGATTCTGGCGGTCATCAGTGTGGTGATTCAACCACTGAGCCGGTATACCCGAAGAGACTTCTACCTGATCCGGGATTTTGCCACTATTCTGGGCACCATTCTGCTGACGGCCAGACGTCAATGGGAGATCACCCGGGAGAAAATCCGGATCAGCCAGACCCTGGCCAGCCTGGCCCCTTTTGTGCCGGGATCGGTCAGGCAGATGGCGGATAAAAACCCGGAACTGCTGGCCCGGGAAAAAGAAACCAAGCAGATCAGTGTGCTGTTTATTGACCTGGAAGGGTATACCGGGTTGAGCGTCGCCCGGCCGGAGGAGCAGGTGAACGCGGTGATCGAACGGGTGTTTTCCAGCTTTGTGGATCCCATTCACCGGTGCCATGGGGAGATCAATGAGACCAGCGGAGACGGGTTCATGATTATTTTCAAGGACTATGATCCGAAAACCAATGCCATGAATGCGGTGAAAGCGGCGTTCGAGATCGCTTCCCGGTGCCGGTCCGTGAGCCGTTCCCTGCTGGCGGACGGCCAGCTTTCAGACATGGGGTCTCTGGCCGTCAATATGGGAATCAGTTCCGGCAAGGCCCTGGTGGGAATGACCCGGTTCAAGGGAATGCTGGATACCCGCATGACGTTTACGGCATCCGGAACCGTGACCAATATCGCGGCCCGTCTGTCCGATTATGCCAAAGGGGGGGATATTCTGATCAGCCGGAGCACCCGGGATTTGATCAACGGGTTATGGCCGGTTCATGACAAAGGAAAGATAACACTCAAAGGAATCCCGGAACCGATCCGGGTATATTCTTTGCTCAAACCGGGATAATCCGTATGCATTTGAGTGGGGCAGGGTGTGGGGTAAAAAAATGGCGGAGAAAGAGAGATTCGAACTCTCGATGGAAGTTTCCCCCCATACTCGCTTAGTAGGCCATTAAAGTGTTTATTTTAAAGGGTTTTCGTGCTACTTGGTATTGGATTTAAAGGGCATTCCGTTTGCAAACTAACATAAAACTATTCCAATTAACACCATCTTAAAA